>OGOT01001900.1_pt1 | contig 11138 bp, 8 predicted proteins | sample 1552791 | NCBI WGS metagenome assembly OGOT01 (sample SAMEA2580160, study PRJEB22360) | human gut metagenome | biome: human gut; feature: human-associated habitat; material: faeces | place: Denmark | collected 2008/2010
TTTTCTTCATAAAATACTTTCCTTCTATACTTCGGCGCAAACACTATATGGTATTTGCAATTCCACTTCGTATGAGATAAACATTTATATCATTCAGGCTCATTCTGAATGTCCTCCCTTTGCTTTCGAATGCAGTTGCCAGACCACATTCTCATTTTAAGCAAAGGGAGTTTTTCTGTCTATATCATCGCCTTAAGCTTTTTTGAACTACTGGCCTAGCCAGTGGTTTTACGCTACAAAAAGAGGCGCTTCGCGGGAAGCGCCTCTCTGCAGTACTAAAATTTCAGCAGGATTTCCAAAGCTATTTTATTATGCTTCAAAAATACTGCATTACATTTTCTTTGTTAAAAGCAGCAAGTCTCAAGGCTGCGATATATCCGAAAGCCCTTTTTTCATTCTAAGTTCGGAATCTATTCGCTCTTTCAGAAGCTTAGCCAGTCACAGAACCAGATGTTAATCGATTGCTTCAGTGATTTTGAGATTTTTGAAATATCCAATTCATTTCTAATCTTACTTCTTCTGAGAAACGCTGTCCTTCCGTCTTCCGATGCATTTTCCGCCTGCTCTCCTTGGAACTATCCAAGTATTAAGAAATTATTTTTTCATAGTTAAACTTCTTTATCCATCACAGCCAAAGCCGTTTTCTTCAGGCTATTCTCCGCCTTGCTCCCCATTTCTCTCCTAATTTCCCGGCTGAGCACATCAATAACATACAGCTGCGAAATTTTTGAAATCAGGGAGCCGCTGTTCAGCGGGGCACTTTTTGCCACAACATACAGCAAAGCGTCGGCATATTTTGCCAATGGTGATTTTAAATGGTTTGTCACGATTACAAGCTTTACCCCTTGCTGAGATGCCTGCTTAGCTATGTCAAGCATATCTTTTGTACCACCGCTGACCGAGAACAGAATCATCACATCCTGTTCTTCCAACAGCGAGGCCGCTATCGTCTGAAAATGTGTGTCAGCCCAATATTCGCAGCAAAGGCCATACCGCAGCACCTTGTTACAAAATTCCTGTGCAGCCAGCCCGGAATTTCCACTTCCCAGCGCATAGAGCCGCCGAGCTTTTAAAATCATTTCCGCCGCTTTTTGTATTGTTTCCTGATTCAGCAGTTCGTGTGTGGAATGCAGTGCGGTTATCATGCCGCTCAGTATTTCATCTGCATCGTTACCAGCAGTCCCATCCTGATCCTCAGTGCTCTGCGAAAGCAGAAAACGAAACTCTGAATAGCCTCTCAAACCTAACTTCCGGCAAAATCGCAGCATGGTAGCATCGCCTACTCCCACTTTTTCCGAAAACTCTGTGATGGAAAAAAGCAGAAGGTCTTTTATCGGATGTGTACGCAGAAATTCAATGATTACCTTTTCCTGCTTGGTTGCGTAACGTTCTATCAATTCAATTCGATCAAATACAGTTTCATTCACTTAGATTACTTCCCTTCCTCAAAAACTTCCCCTAACGGGATGTTTTCCTGTACAGCAGCTTCTGCTTTTTATGATATATTAGTTTTACAGATATTGTCAACCAGCGATGCTGAATCTGATGCAAACTTTTCCTCCCTGTAAAAGATTTTCTGCCAGATTCATGAAATTTTTGCCTACCTTTCGTAAACCTCTAAACAGCCTCCAGTTTTCAGATGCACCCCACCTCATACTTCATTGACCGGCAGCGGTATCCTCTGCTATTTCCATGCTGACAATGATCGCCGCCATATCAAAAGTCGGTGCTTGGCCAACGGCAATTGAAAAAATACTGAATTCTATACCTCAAACGCCTTTATTGCCTTTTTCAGCCTTTAATTAGCGGTTGTTTCAATAACGGGGCTTTTCCTTTTGCCTTTCCCAGCAAAGGCCTTCCCCTGGAGCAAGCCGGGAGAATACCTTGTTTTTTCCGCATATAAAAATGCCCGTCTGAAAATTCCGGACGAGCATTTTATCAAAAAATTCAGGAGAGTAAAAACGCCATTTCGGCATTGGCGCAGTGCGTTAACAGAAGACGATCATAAACGTCCTCATCCGGACGCCAGTCCCGTGCGCAGTCGTGCGGTATCAATCCGTCGAAGCGTTCGCAGTTTTGAATACCATGCGTCAGCATTTCCTCAAATACCTCACGATATTCTGTGGTTCTGGAGGCATCTCTTTTTTCCAATTCCGCAAAGCCTTCAGCCCAAATTGCCGTAAACCAGATAAAATCCTTATATTCCCTTGTACCGTTTGAATTCTTTTGCAAAAAGGCTTCATGCGTAGCATGGGCGGCCTGCCATGCGTCTTGCTCATAAGAAGAATCCTTTGTAATATCAAACAGAAGCAGGTCGGCCAATATCATGCTGCCGGAGTTGTAGCTATACAAATCCTTGTTCACATCACCCGCTTGGCGATGACTGTTTTGAAGCAGTGTATGAACACCATTGTAATAAATTTTGGTCACCGGATCCTGCATCTGCTTGCAGAATTGATAAAAGCGATCCGCCCATTCAAGATAACTTTTTTCTCCTGTCAACTGGTACAGCCACGCGTTGACAAGAATACAGCATGCATTAGCAGAAAGGCCCCGTTCCAGCTCCTGCTCGGTGGCCTGATCCGTCAGTCCCTGTTCGCACCACACTAAGCCGCCCAAATCCCAGTCCCATGCTGTATAAGTATAGGCCACAATTTTTTTTGCTTCTTCTATATAAGAAGAAGCACCAAATACCTCATACGCGCATAATAAATTACGGGCAACCCAGATATTATCGTCAAAAAAGCAGGGGCCGTGGCCACTCTTGGGGCTGCTGCCGCGTTCAGAATGGTATTTGCTTTGTCCCTGCGGCATTTGTCCATCCTGATAATAAACAAAATTTTCTATTAATTTGCGATAGGGCTCACGCACATCCTCTTGACCCGCTTTGATTGCACGGTACATCATGCCTGCCACACCGAAATAAGAAAAAAGATAGCAGGTATCCCTGTCCTCCGGCCGGCGGGGGAAAAACTCCAAAAAGGCCATAGTAGATTCTGAAACTAAAAAATTTTTCATTACAGCGTCATAAAGCCGCCGAGCATACGCCTGTTTCATCTAAAAACTCCCTGTCAGCGCACATATGCGCGCAAAATTTTACATTCATCCCCCAGCGGTTTAACTGTGAATTCAGTAATTGCCGCCGGTAAAATAAAGGTCTCTGCATAGTGTACTGTAAACGGAGAAAAAGCGCTCTTAGGAGATGAAATTACAGCGCCTTCACCGTCTATAAGATTACACATTTGCACACTGCCTACGCCTGCAAAAAGATGCTCCTTCTGCAGTGTGTCGCGCTTTGTTTCTATAAACTCCCGCTCGTGCAGTCCAGTATGCTCCACACAATATCCGTCCTCCTGCTCTAGGACAGAAAACTGATTCAGCAAATTCTCCTGAACCCAGCCAGTCGTACGATCCCATTGAATTACCTTCTCACCATGCTTTAAATGCACAGGACGCGGACGTCCGTCTAAGCCTAAACGTCCCCAGTCCCAAAGCTTGAAGGTAAATATATAGGGCGTCGCGCTTACTTCCAGAACCATAGAATTTTTGCCAGAACAGTGAATTGTCCCTGCCGGTATCAAAAAATGGTCGTGTTTTTTAGCCGGCCAGCAGTTTACATACCGCTCTGCATCAAAAGTAGTGCCTTTATCCTGTGCCTCGTGAAGTGCAGCGAGCATTTCTTCCTTATCCACGCCTTCCTTCAGTCCAAGATACACAACCGCATCTTCGTCACAGTCAAGAATATAGTAGCTTTCATCCTGCGTGTAGTGCATGCCAAATGTATTCTGTATATATTCCGTCAGGGGGTGCACCTGCAACGACAAATTTTGCCCGCCCATGGTATCCAAGAAATCAAAACGGATTGGGAATTCATCTCCGAAACGTGCATGCACACGTTCTCCCAATAACAGGCGCGGACGATAAAAGACCACATTGATCGACGGAAACTCCATACGGACATCACCGAACCGCAAAAACACACTGTTTTCCTCCGGTACGCCATCAAACGCCCACGCATAATTTTTTTCTTTTGGATCCAGGCCACAAACGCGTTTCATCCACTGTCCGCCCCAAACCTCCGGTGCATAATAAGGCACCAGACGAAACGGCTCATGGGAAAGCATATCTAAGCCGGCGCGGAAGCCGTCTCCGCTTACCATTTTAGGACTGCCAGGGATAACGGTATCCAAAACATAATCCATCTTTTCAAAAAGCTCTTTCTTTTTGCGGTCAGCCATGCGCCATTCCACAAAAAAGCCCCGCTTAAACTTTCGCAGCTTTTCCTCCGCCGCATTGTCTGTTTTCCAGTTGGTAAGCCCTTTTTGAAAACGGCATTGAATTTCCCAGCGCGGCATATCGAAATAGACAATTTTGCCCTGAGGCGCTACCAAAGCGGCGCCTGTCCCATAAACAATTGCAGGGCCGTTGCAGGACTGAATCTGCCGGCGCAAAGCTTCTATTTTTTCCTCCCGATAGATATCCTCCAGACGCAGGGTATTCATCACCCCAAATACTCTGTCATCCGTTACAAACGGCGCAACTAATTCTTGATATTCTTCGTCTGAAATGGTACAGCTCTCTGCATCGAACATGGCAAATCCCAGCTTGGCAAGCTCATTTACCAGCTCTCCGCGATAAACACCCGGGTAAAATTCCGCTGTCAAAACACCGTTTTCTTTTGCGGCTTTATCCAGGCACTCCCGAACGTCCTCCCAGCCCTGTACTGCTTTATATCCCTGCACCGTTTTTTCCGGATATTTGTCAAATTTAATTTGCTGAGGCATGAAAATGGTACTCCTCTCATTTTTGTCGATCTGTCAGATTTGCTGAGCCTACAATACCCGCCTGGTTTCCAAGCCGGGCGCACACCGCTCTAACTGGCGCGTATTCGTATCCATATACGCCATTTTCCAATCCTTGGTTAACTGCGGATAAAATTAAATCGCCGGAGGCCGAAACCCCTCCGCCAATCACAATGACCTGAGGCCGCAGAATATTTGCAACGTTAACTACGCCTACCGTCAGATACTCCAAAAATTCACGGAGAACTCCTTGCGCTACCTTATCCCCCGCACGTGCCAATTCAAAAATTTGCCGTACGTTTTTTGAACCTTCAAATACCTGCTCACCCCGTCGTGCAATCGCAGTAGCCGAGGCATATGTTTCTAGACAACCCCTTTGTCCGCAGTTGCAAAGCTTTCCATCATGCGCAATAACACAATGACCAAATATATAGGCCATAGAACCATAGCCATCTGTTTCCAATTGTCCATCTCGTACAAATCCGCCGCCGACGCCTGTTCCAATCGTAAGCATCGCCATCCGCGGAATCCCTTTTCCGGCACCGTATAGTGCTTCGCCCAGTGCTGCGCACTGGGCGTCGTTGGCGATACGTGCTGGAAGTTCCAAACAGTCAGAAAGATCCTTGGCAAGCGGCACATTATGCCAGCCAAAATTGTTAGAATACCGCACTACCCCCTGATAGGTATCAACAAGCCCAGGGGAAGCGATCCCTACAAACTCAGCCTCCGCACCCCGCAAAAAGCTTTTGGCACAGTCAGCCATCCTGTGTACAACTGCCTGGTATCCCTCTTCCAATCTTGTGTCACAAATTCCACAATCTAAAATTTTTCCGTCCTCTACCAAGCCATATTTAATCTGCGTGCCCCCGAGATCAATTCCCAATGAAATCATCGCTTATCCTTCTTTCTTTTCTTCAAAGCGATAAAAACTCAGCACGCCCTCACAAAGCGCCTCAGCCTTTCGAAACGCTGCCTGTACATCCTGCGTATCAGATAGTTCCAGACTGTAATGGAACTGATAAAATCCGCCCAAGCTGGCTTTGAAGTTTGTTTCCCAAAAATTATTCATGACCCATGAATAGGTTTCATCAGCATTAGGCGCGCCCTCTCCCATCAGACGGATGGGATGAGGCCGCAGTGTGCCCATCCATACCAGAGGCACATCAGGAGTGGTAACTATCAGGCTGGACTCCTCTTTGCGGAAAACCAAACCGTTCTGAACCGCATAAAAATCAATGCAGGTACCTGGCAGCTGATCTACTCTTGGGCGCATCTGAGCCGCGGTTTTATCTAACCAAACCTCTCCTTCAAACGGCAAAGACAGGTACAGATTTTCAGGCTCCCAAACGCTTTGTTTATGGATACGGAAATCCACATCAAGTCTTGGGCAAAACTTAAATGCGGTTAAAATCACGGAACATTCCTTTGCACCGTCAATCCGGTATTTAAGCTCCACACGGGTATATAACGCACCGTTTTCCAGTACGCGCACGTCATAAAGCACACCGGGGCAGCGATGAGTGCGGGCGGCCTTTCGGTTACGCCCCATATTGCGCCGTACAAAAAGGTAATCCTCACCTATATCTCGCTCTGTTACCTCATAGATAGGGGTAAAGGCTCCATATGGGCGCCCCTCAGCAATCAATTCCCGTCCATGCAGCTTATCAAACACGGAAGTAATTCCCTGTTCCGGGGTAAAGGTGATTTTATAAAATTGGTTTTCCAGCCAGTCGCAGGTTGCGCATCCGCCCTCTGCAAGCTGCTGTTCAACATGCCAATTAAGATCATCCACACCTTCAATGCCTGTGGGAGCTTTTAATCCGGCTGAGGGCAGTGCTGGACGAGGCTGCTCCTGCAACCGGAATTTTTTCTTTTCTTTGGGGGCGAGCGTCAATTCAATACATATTTCCGGGCCGCGGGAATAACGGCTGAGCTGGAACGGTACTTCTTTTCCAGTAGCTTCGTCCACTACAGTAAAGTGTTCGTGTCCGTAAAAATGCTCTAAGTCCTGTCGGAATATCTCCTGCACAGGTTCATCATGCGGATTAACCGCACAGAAGGTCAGTTCCCGATGCAGCGATATAGCTGTTTCACCCATAGCCCGCTGCAAGGCCTCTCTGGCAATAGTAGCTGATTCGCATGCCTTAAGCGCATACAGACGTTTCCACTGATCCAGATTATTCACCTGCGGATGAAACGGCTCAGTGATAGAGGAAGAGTATCCCCACGTATGTTCTCCGTAGAACATCAGGTTGTATAAAGCAGCCTGACGCGCGGATGCAGGGGTGATGCTACCTTCCGGGTCAAGCTTCTGCACGATATGATAGCTGCGTGCAGAAGCCCGGTACTGCATAACGTCTGCAGGAGTAGAACCCACGCCGTCTGCCCACCAATCAGTCCAGTCTCCTCGATAAGCTGGAATAGACGCGCCGCTTTTTTCAAGCGCATCAAAAAACTCATCTAAGGTAGCCATTTTCAAAGTAACTGCTTTTCCCAAAGACTGATACCGATCTATGAAATCCAGAATACGGAGCGATGGCGGTGAATTGTCCGTCATGTTTCCGCTTAAGCAAACAGGAGCAAAATCCAAGGAATATCCCTGCGCTTGCAGCGTTTCAGCATAAGCGTCAATACGGCGAACCGCCTTTTCAAAGTCGGGCAAAGGTTCAAAAGACATGCCATCCTGAAGCGTATATTCAAACCACGCGGCCTGCGCAATACCCAGCTCATTACCAAGGTTATAATGATCGCCGTTCCAGCACAGAATACGATGGCCTTTGGGAGATTCCCAATAAAACGGCGTCTGCTTGCGGAATAACGGATGATATCCGTGATGCGTATGTATACTGGACATCAGCCGTGTTACTCCCTGCTGTGCCAGAATATCAGCAAATCCCCAGCTGTATCCGTTAACATCAGCCGTCATTGCGCTTCTGGCGGGAATTCCCAGGGCTGCTCTCTGCGCAGTACAAGCATCCATAATACCCTGATGCACATATTCCGGCACAAGGTCAGTCAGATTCAAATAGCTGGCAGAAAGCCCGATATTTCCCTTTTTCACCGCACGGACAAACGCCTGCGTCTCTTCCGGTGTGGCTTCTTTTAAAAACTGTTCCACACACCAATAGCTTTCGCAGTTCCATTTGAAACGCGGTTCGTGTTCTATTAATTCCAGCACTTCCCGGATAAAGGCAACATGATGGAATTTCATTTTCTCCTGCGTATCCGTATATCCTACATCTGTATGAGAGGAATGGAGCAGATACAATGTGAATGGCTTCATAAACTTTTCCTTTCCAATAATCCTTCAGTAAGTTAAGATTTTGTGCCTGAAAACGCAATTCCTTGTATGAAATATTTCTGAGCAAATAGGAATACGATCAATACGGGAATTGTGGCGCAAACAGTGGCAGCCATCATTGGTCCATAGTCCACGCTGTTATTCACCGTGAAGGAAGCTAGCCCCTGTGTCAACACTTTAAAGTTTCCGCTGCGCAGGATGACGTTGGGCCATAAAAAGGAGTTCCAGCCGGCTTGAAAACAAAATACGGATAACGTCGCCATAGCCGGTTTTGCAAGCGGCAGATAAAGCTGAAAAAATATTCTAGCTTCTCCAGAGCCGTCAATACGGCCGGCCTCTCCCAATTCATTGGGCAAAGAAATAAAAAACGATCGCATAAATAAAATGTTAAACACGCTGATCGCCGTTGGCAACACTACGCCAAGAAAATTACCGGAAAAACCATATCCTCCCTGCCCAAACAGGTTATTGCCTCCTACCAAAGGAAAACGGGCTAACACCAAAAACTGCGGAATGAGAAGAACTGTGCTCGGAATCATCACACTGAACAGCATTAATCTGTATACCAGCTTACCACCACGGAATTGTATCTTTGCAAAAGCATATCCCGCCATCGAACAAAACAGCAGATTGCTGACGATAATGCAAGCTGTAATCAGAAGAGTATTTAAAGAATACTGGAAAAAAGGAATAATGCTGAACGCCTTTTCATAATGCTCCCATGTGATATGCTCGGGCCAAAACTGCAGCCCGCTTGAAAAAATTTCATCATTTGGGCGCACCGACGTCAACAGCGACCAATAAAACGGAATGACAAAAATCAAGGAAAAAAGGATTAAAAGCGCGAAAATTCCTGTTTTGGACAATGCCCTTCCTGTTTTTAGGCGTACTCTCGCCCCGTCTAATTTTCGCTTGTTTTGATAGCATCTCATTTTTCAGACCTCCTCAAATCAAGCTCTCTTTGTTGAATTTCTGCTGAACGAGAGTAACCACCAGGATCATCAAAAACAAAATCATCGCCTGCGAACAAGCATACCCTAGCTGTGACTCTTGAAATGCGTTTGTATAAATGGAATACATAGGCACTGTTGTTGCATGAGCCGGGCCTCCAGAAGTAAGCACATAAATCTGGTCGAACACCTGAAACGCGCCAATCAACGCCATCGTGAGCACAAAGAATGTGGTTGGTGCCACCAACGGCAGTGTAATTTTCCAAATCCTGCGCCAACGGCCGACGCCGTCAATGCTTGCGGATTCATACACAGATCCGGGAATATTCTGAAGCGCGGCCAAATAGATCATAATGTTTGACGCCAGAGTAGACCACACGCAGATAATGACAATAGATACCATGGCTGTTTACTTTCATTGAGCCAAGCGGAGGTGGGAAGCCCAACAGCTGAAAGCAGCATGTTGAGCAACCCTCCCTGCGGATTCATCAGCCATTTCCACACCATGGAAGACGCCACTGTAGACGTAAGGCACGGCAGATAAAACAGCACGCGGAAAGCGCGAATACCCCGAACCTTCTGATTCAGCAATACAGCCAGAAGGAAGGAAAGAATCACGACGCTTGGGACGTACATTAAAACATACAGACAGATATTCCACAGCGACTGCAAAAAATAAGTATCCTGAAACAAACGGGTATAGTTGTCTATACCAATAAATTTCATCGCTGTAAAACCATTATAGGATGTAAAGCTCATTACCACGGCCATAATGGCAGGGATAAGAAGAAAAAGCAAAAAGCAAATAAATGCCGGTGCAATAAACAGCCATCCTGTCAGCGTCTTATGTTCTCTTTTGGTTTTTCTTGAAATCTTCTTGGTATGTTCCATCTTTTGCCTCGTTATGCGTTACGGTACTGTTCCAGCAGCTTGTTACCCTCAGTTTCCATGACTTCTAAGGCCTGCTCCGGGGTCTGTCCGCCTTCAAACATCTTTTCAATTTCCGGTCCATAGCAGGTACCCTCTAAATTTACAAATCCCGGTACATCAGAGCGCACCTGGTGGTTGTCAAGGTCAGCCAGTACACTTTTCAAATAGGGATCATTGGCAAATTTCTCATCATTTTGCACACTTTTAAGCGGAGAGAACCCACCCAGGATATCGCACCACTTCAAGCTGTATTCATCGTCATGCAAGGTGTATTCCATAAAGTCTACCGCAACTTCCGGATGTTTTGCCTTGCTGGGAACCATCAGGCTAAAGCTTGTCTGTACACCGCCTGCCTGCGCGCCTTCTGCACGACCCGCCGGAATCGGTACAAATGTAAAGTTCATCTCATCGCCGTAGGCTTTATAGGTGCGCAGCATTGAGGTAGGCCAGAAGGTCATAGCCTCTTCTCCTGTCAGGAAGCCATCGCTGCCATTTGATGCAGTATACTGTGTGGTATATACACCGGCGTCGATCAGCTCCTGGAAGAATTCAAGAACCTCCAGAGCACGATCGTCTAAGTTTACCGTCATGCCGTCGTCGCTCAGAGGCTGGCCGTTATTGGCAACCAAAAAGCTGTTGAACAGCGTGGGAGCCATCTTCATATTTAGGCCTACTTTTACGCCCTCTACATCCATAGAGGCTACGGCTGCTTCTTTCAGCTCGTCCCATGTGGCGGGCGCTTTATCAATGCCAGCCTCATTCAAAATATCCATATTGACGTAAAGGCCCCAAATATCGATATTCATGGGCAAGCCATACAGATGATCTTCGTAAGTCAATTCCTTGATGGATTCGTCGTTAAAATCCGCGGTATCAATGCCATCGGCCTTGAGCTCTTCGTCAATGGATTTGAGCTGTCCCATCTTCGCATAGCGGCGTACTTCATTGGCATCCCAGAGCATAATGTCCGGTACGTCTCCCGCAAGTGCGGCCGCCTGGTACGCATTCACCAAGTCTGCCTGGCATACATAGCTGACGTTCGTTCCTTTTTCAGTATTGTATTCATCGATGATTGCTTCGATCTGTCCGCCGACTTCACCATCCCAAGGTCCCCAAAAGACAACCTCTTCGCTGGTAAGCGCAGACGACGCGTCC
>OGOT01001909.1_pt1 | contig 11079 bp, 9 predicted proteins | sample 1552791 | NCBI WGS metagenome assembly OGOT01 (sample SAMEA2580160, study PRJEB22360) | human gut metagenome | biome: human gut; feature: human-associated habitat; material: faeces | place: Denmark | collected 2008/2010
CTTTTAACGAACTCGATGAAACAGATGTTACAAATATGTTGCAAAAATAACAATATTTCTAAAGAATTCCCCATCGGGAGCTCACTTTTGGATATTTATTACGGTTTTAATCTTAATTTTCCTTATCAAGTGGTTAGTGCTAAAGTCAATAACCGCTCTGAGGGACTTAATTTTAGGGTATATAATAATAAGGATATAGAGTTTCTGGACGTGAGAGACCAGTCCGGTATGCGTACCTATGTCCGTTCGCTCTGTTTTGTACTGTTTAAGGCGGTCACGGAATTGTTTCCCGAGGGCAAGCTGTTTGTAGAACATCCCGTTTCGAAAGGTTATTTCTGTAATCTGCGTATCGGGCGTCCCATTGAATTGGAGGATGTAAAACGCATCAAGCAACGTATGCAGGAGATTATTGCAGAAAATATACCCTATCATCGTATCGAATGCCATACAGCCGAAGCTGTACGCATTTTCAGCGAACGGGGTATGAATGATAAAGTCCGGTTGCTCGAAACTTCCGGTTCCCTCTATACCTATTATTATACGTTGGGCGATACGGTCGATTACTATTATGGCAACCTGTTGCCTAGCACCGGCTATCTTAAACTGTTTGACATCGTGAAGTATTACGATGGACTATTGCTGCGTATTCCCAGCCGCGAGAATCCCGAAGTGCTGGAAGACGTTGTAAAGCAGGAAAAGATGTTGGACGTCTTTAAAGAATATCTGAATTGGAGCTATATCATGGGACTCAACAATGCAGGCGATTTCAACCTCGCTTGCGAAGAAGGCCATGCAACAGATTTGATTAACGTTGCTGAGGCATTGCAGGAAAAGAAGATAGCCCAGATTGCCGATACCATTTTTCATCGTGGCGAAAACGGTAACCGAGTGAAACTGGTACTGATTGCCGGACCGTCTTCTTCCGGAAAGACCACTTTCAGCAAGCGGCTTTCAATCCAGTTGATGACAAATGGGTTGAAACCTTTTCCTATCTCTCTCGATAATTATTTCGTAGACCGTGAGGATACTCCTTTGGATGAAAACGGAAACTATGATTATGAATCGCTTTACGCGCTCGACCTCGAGCTGTTCAACCAACAGCTGCAAGCCTTGCTGCGTGGTGAAGAAGTAGAACTTCCCCGCTTTAATTTTGCTCTCGGCAAGAAAGAATTTAAAGGTGATAAACTGAAAATTGAAGATAACACGATTCTGATATTGGAAGGTATTCATGCCTTGAATCCGGAGTTGACGCCACATATTCCTGCCGAACGTAAATTTAAGATTTATGTATCGGCATTGACCACTATCTCTCTGGACGACCACAACTGGATTCCTACTACCGACAATCGTCTGTTGCGTCGTATTATCCGTGATTTCAATTATCGGGGCTATTCTGCCCGTGAAACCATTTCACGTTGGCCTAGTGTGCGTGCCGGTGAAGATAAGTGGATATTCCCTTATCAGGAAAATGCAGATGTAATGTTCAATTCAGCTCTTCTTTTTGAGTTTGCAGTGCTCCGCCTGCACGCTGAACCTATATTAATGGGAGTTCCGCGTAATTGCCCGGAATACTGCGAAGCCTATCGTTTGTTGAAATTCATCAAATATTTTGTTCCGGTTCAAGACAAAGAAATACCACCGACTTCTTTGCTTCGGGAATTTTTAGGAGGAAGCAGCTTTAAATATTAAGTAGGAAAATTAGGATATATTCGTTTTTTCAATTTACTTTGCGTAATTATCTCAACCTGTCTGTTAGGGTCAGACAGGTTGGAATACGAAACAGCAATAATTAAATTCGTTGGAATTATTCAGACGAGAGGGTCAATAACTGTTATATGGCACTTGAATAAATGAACCTTTGGGTATTTATTCTGTTATGAAGATATTACATACAACAAAAAAACGGGAATATGATTTTTTATAATAATCTTTTGGCAAAATGGTTCTTAGGGAAAAAGAAGCATTATTTTATGGTAGGCGGGCTTTTCTTTACCCGATATAAATATTTAGAAGTTTGGGAAGATATGGAATTACGGATACATGCAAGGCAATATTGGGAATGTTTCTTTTTGACTTTAGTTCCGGCATTAATTTTGTCTTTGTGGCTTTCGTGGTGGTGGATGATAGTTCCTTTCGTTACCTATGACATACTTTATTGGTTGGAAAAAGCATTCCGTTCTCATTCTGTATTCAACTGGGAAGCGGTAGAAAATTGTGGTGATACGCTTTATTTAAGAAAAAGAAAATCTTATGCATGGATGAAATGGTACGGTAAAAAGACGTTGCCTTTATCCGATTGGGACGAATAAAGGTCGTTTCTTTATGAAACTGTTCATTTGGGCACTCCTATAAAAATGACGGAGGTTTTCCGGTATTAATGAAAAACTTCCGTCATTCTAGTGGTTGTCTGAGAAGCCAGTGTTAGTGCGATTAATTTTTTTGCTTATCGTAAAGCTTCCACTTCGTCCGGAGTCAGAGGGATTTTCTTACCCAGTCTGCGGGCACCAGTTTCCGTAATCAGGTAGTCTTCTTCGTTGCGGATACCACCGAAATCCTTGTAAGTTTCCACTTTTTCGTAGTTGATGAAATCGGCAAACTTCTTTTCCGCCTTCCACATATCTATCAATTCGGGAATGAAATAGATACCCGGTTCTACCGTATGCACAAATCCCGGTTCCAACGGAATGGCGAGACGTTGTGATTTACGTCCGAACTGGGTGCTTTTCGGTTGTCCGTTATATCCTACCCAGATTTCACCCAAGTTTTCCATATCATGAACATCCAGTCCCATCATATGACCTAATCCGTGCGGATAGAACAACGCATGAGCACCTTCGCGCACGGCGTCTTCTGCATTTCCTTTCATCAGCCCCAGTGCCTTCATTCCTTCTACCATTACACGGGCGGACAATTCATAAACTTCCATGTAGGGAATGCCCGGACGTAGCGCTTTGACCGATTCCAGATGCATGGCATTCTGTATTTCGTAAACTTCGCGTTGACGGGTAGTAAACTTTTTGTCGGCAGGAACCGTGGACGACATATCGCCGGCATAGCCCGATTCAATTTCCGCACCCGCATCAATCAGGAACAAATCACCCGGTTTCACGAGATTGCCGTGATAATGATTGTGCAGCGTCTGTCCGTTGATAGTAGCGATAGTGGCAAAAGAAAGTTCGCAGTTGTTAGCTTGCGCTACCCGGTTCATTTCGGCTACCACTTCATACTCGTACATCCCCGGGCGGAGTACCTTCATCGCTGTGATATGCATATCGGCCGTCACGTCGCATGCTTTTTCTATTTCTACGATTTCTTCCGCAGATTTATAATTACGTTGTGCGATTACGGCACGGATAAAAGGCACCGATCCTTCCTGACGTGCAGGCGGTATGCCCAGCCAATCCATTAGCTTCAGTTTATGTTCGGGGCGGTAAGGAGGCAGATAATGAATCGCCTTTCCTTTCTGCACACATTTATGCAGATAACCGACGATGTCGGCCGAAGGCATTATATCTTTTACTCCTACACGTTCGCATTTTTCGCGTAGCGTAGGCTGCGATCCCATCCATACGATAGCGTCAATAGACAGTTCATCACCAAAAATGATTTCTTTGTCCTCATCAATATCAATAATTGCCGAAAGTCCGGCGCATGAAAGTCCGAAGTAATAAAGGAATGTAGAATCCTGACGATAACGGAACGTGTTATCCTCATAATTCAGTCCGCACTCGTCATTTCCCAGAAATAACAAAACTCCGGAGCCTAAATTCTTTTTTAGCAGGGCTCTGCGCTGCATATACGTTTCTTTGGCAAACATACTGTCTTAATTTTTAAGTTCGTGCAACAAAGATAACGATTTTTGTGTTATAGGATTAAAAATTATCTCCCTAATCTGTGTAATCTCTAGTTAAAAAGTTACTTTTGTAGCGAGAAACAGTAGAAAGCAAAAACGAATATGGCACAAGGTTCCCGTCAAATACAATCGCAGGCGCAACAGCAGGTACAAACGCTCTCGCCTCAGCAGATTCTGGTCGTGAAACTGTTGGAGCTTCCCGCAGTAGAACTGGAAGATCGTATCCATGCTGAACTATTGGAAAATCCGGCACTCGAAGAAGGAAGAGAAGAATCCGCAGCGGACGAATATTCCGATGTTGAAGGTTCTGAAGATGGCATGGATAATGCATCCACCGACTATGATTCTTTGAATGACTACCTCACCGAGGACGATATTCCCGACTATAAACTGCAAGAGAACAATCGTTCGCAAGATGATCAGCCGGAAAATATTCCCTTCTCCGAATCTACCTCCTTTTATGAAATATTGAAGGAGCAACTCGGTGAACGCAATCTGACAGAACATCAGAATGAACTGGTGGAATACCTCATCGGTTCATTAGACGACGACGGACTGCTCCGCAAATCACTTGAAAGCATTTGTGACGAACTGGTCATCTATGCCGGAGTAGAATCCACCGAGGAAGAACTGGAAGAAGCATTGTGCATCTTGCAGGACTTTGATCCTGCAGGAATCGGTGCCCGTACTCTCCAGGAATGCCTGTTGTTACAGATCTGCCGGAAGAAGGATGAAGAACGGACCCCCAACCCTATATTGGAACTCGAAGAACGTGTTATCAGAGACTATTATGAAGAATTCACCCGCAAGCATTGGGAGAAAATCATCAGGAAACTGGATGTCGACGAAGATACGTTCAATGAAGTTATCAGCGAAATCACCAAGTTGAACCCGCGTCCCGGTGCCTCTTTGGGAGAAACTATCGGGAGAAACTTCCAGCAGATCATTCCCGATTTCATCGTGGAAACATACGATGACGGAACAATCAATGTCAGTCTCAATAACCGTAATGTTCCCGAGCTTCGTATGAGCCGTGACTTCACGGAAATGGTGGAAGAACATACTAAAAATAAGTTCAACCAGACAAAGGAATCAAAAGAAGCCATGATGTTCCTCAAGCAGAAAATGGATGCGGCACAAGGGTTCATTGATGCTATCAAACAGCGTCAGAATACGTTGATGACTACCATGCAGGCAATAATCGACCTGCAACGTCCCTTCTTCCTCGAAGGAGACGAATCTTTGTTGAAACCGATGATTCTGAAAGATGTGGCTGAACGTACCGGACTGGATATATCTACCATTTCCCGTGTGAGCAACAGTAAATATGTGCAGACGAATTTTGGTATCTATCAGCTTAAATTCTTTTTCGTTGACGGATATACAACGGAAGACGGCGAAGAAATGTCTGTCCGTGAGATTCGCAAGATCCTGAAAGAGTGCATCGACAGCGAAGACAAGAAGAAACCGCTGACAGATGACGAACTGGCGGAGATCTTAAAAGAAAAAGGATACCCTATCGCCCGCCGGACGGTAGCCAAGTATCGTCAGCAACTGAACATTCCCGTAGCGAGACTTCGGAAGTGATAGGAAGAAGTAACATGAAAATGAGAGTTGAGATTTTGTAATAAATAACTAGTAATAAAAAGAAGAGTGGATAAAGAAAGAGAGCATATCATAGCGGATAAGACCATGTTGCGGGTAGCGAGAGTTACCTCAATGGTGTTTACTCCATTTTCGATTCCGTTTTTGTCGTTTTTGGTGTTATTCCTTTTTTCTTATCTTCGTATCATGCCGATACAATATAAGTTGATTGTGTTGGGAATTGTTTATTGCTTTACCATACTGACGCCTACCATTACTATCTTCCTGTTTCGTAAGATTAATGGCTTCGCCCGTCAGGAATTGAGCGAACGTAAGAAACGCTATGTACCTATCCTGCTGACTATCATCTCGTATGTATTCTGCCTGCTGATGATGCGCAAGCTGAATATCCCCTGGTATATGACAGGCATTATTCTGGCATCTCTGGTAGTTTCTGTCATTTGTATTGCCGTCAACCTGAAATGGAAACTGAGCGAGCACATGGCAGGAATAGGTGGAGTGATCGGAGGACTGGTCTCTTTCAGTGCGTTGTTCGGTTATAATCCCGTAGCATGGTTGTGCCTGTTTATCCTGATTGCAGGTATACTGGGTTCCGCACGGATTATTCTGGGACATCATACATTGGGTGAGGTACTTTCCGGCTTTACGGTCGGTCTGGTAGCTGCTCTGCTGGTGCTTCATCCGGTGAGTAACCTTTTATTTCGAGTATTTTTATTTTAACAACAGTATAAATCCTAAAAACTAATTATTATGAACTTTCCACAGAATTTGAAGTACACGAACGAACACGAATGGATTCGCGTAGAAGGAGACATTGCTTATGTTGGTATCACAGACTATGCACAAGAACAGTTGGGCGATATTGTATTTGTAGACATCCCTACTGTCGGTGAAACGTTGGAAGCCGGTGAGGTATTCGGTACTATCGAAGTAGTGAAAACAATTTCCGATCTTTTCTTGCCGGTGGCCGGTGAAGTGATCGAACTGAATGAAGCGTTGGAAGAAAATCCGGAACTGGTTAATAAAGACCCGTACGGTGAAGGCTGGCTGATTAAGGTGAAGCCTGAAGATATTAAAGCAGTGGAAGACTTGCTGGATGCGGAAGCATATAAAGCAGTAGTAAACGGATAAAAGTCCCGTCACTGTAAAACTGTAATTTGTAACTGGTAAATAGTAATTAACATGACTCCAATTGTAAGTATCATCATGGGCAGTACGTCCGACCTTCCTATCATGGAAAAAGCCGCCAAGCTGCTCGACGAGTGCGAAATCCCGTTCGAAATGTTGGCCTTATCGGCACATCGTACCCCTGCGGAAGTTGAGGAATTCGCTAAAAATGCTCGTTCCAGAGGAATAAAAGTTATCATTGCCGCCGCAGGTATGGCCGCACACCTGCCCGGTGTTATCGCTTCGATGACTACACTGCCCGTGATAGGAGTTCCCATCAAATCGGGTATGGAAGGACTCGATGCCTTGCTCGCCATCGTGCAAATGCCTCCCGGAATTCCCGTAGCGACGGTAGGAGTCAACGCAGCCCTCAACGCGGCTATTCTCGCCACTCAGATTTTGGCGCTCGGCGACGAAAACATCGCTTCGAAAGTAGAAAAATACAAAACCGGACTTACGAAAAAAATCGTTGATGCCAACCAAGAACTCGCATCGATAAAATATAAATTCAAGACCAATTGATTCCATAGTTTCCCTTGTCATGGACTACTATAATTACCGCCGTAGGAAAAGCAGTATCGTACAGATAGGAAACACACCTCTCGGAGGTGAATATCCCGTACGCATACAATCGATGACCAATACCTCCACGCTGGATACCGCAGCCAGTGTGGACCAATGTATACGCATCATTCAAGCGGGAGCCGACTATGTGAGGCTCACGGCACAAGGAGTGAGGGAAGCGGAAAATTTAGGCGAAATCAAAAGAGAGTTAATTGCCAGAGACTATACGACACCTTTGGTCGCCGATATCCACTTCAACCCGAAAGCTGCCGATGCCGCCGCCTACACCGTGGATAAAGTGCGCATAAATCCGGGGAATTTCGTCGATAGTGCCCGCACTTTCAAACAACTGTCCTATACAGACGAAGAATATACCGCCGAACTGCAAAAGCTCAAAGAGAGGTTCATTCCATTTCTGAATATTTGCAAAGAACAACACACGGTAATACGTTTAGGAGTGAATCACGGTTCTCTGTCGGACCGTATCATGAGCCGTTATGGAGATACCCCCGAAGGTATGGTGGAGTCGTGTATGGAGTTTTTGAGAATCTGCCGCTCGGAAAATTTCGACAACGTGGTAATCTCCATCAAAGCCTCAAATACGGTAGTCATGGTACGAACCGTTCGGCTACTTATCGAAACGATGGAATCGGAAGGTATGAACTATCCGCTTCATTTAGGAGTCACCGAGGCCGGAGACGGTGAGGACGGAAGAATAAAATCGGCGGTAGGTATAGGAACACTGCTGGCCGACGGGATAGGCGATACCATAAGAGTGTCGTTAAGCGAGGCTCCCGAAGCCGAAATCCCGGTAGCTTGCAAGCTGGTGAATTATATTACGGCAAGAACCGGCCACAAACCGATAACAGCCCCCGACGTATCGCTGGAACAAATGGCAGCCCGAGAGAGGGAGAGTTGCAATTGTATCGGCGGCAACCAACAGCCTGTAGTTATCGCCGAAGGAGTGCCTCAAACAGGGACACGCGCCGATTTCTACTACACACACGACCGAACAGTCGGCGGCGATATCCGTTCTATCGTAGATTTTGCACACTATCACGGGGAAAACGACTCCTATCCGTTATTTCAAATGCACGAATTATCTGCATTGAAATCGACTCCGGCGACTGTCCGCTTCCTACAAGCCGATGCAGCCGACCTGTCGCAAGAAATTATCGGCGAGCTGTCGCAGGAATCGGGAATAGTTCTTATTCTCTCCTCTCGGCATACCAACCCGGTAGGAGACCTGCGGGCGGCATTGGCACGGCTTACCGCGGCAAACTGCAAACTTCCGGTCGTATTCATGGTCGAATACGAAGAAAAAGAGATCGAAGACCTGCAAGTGAAAGCAGGGGCCGATTTCGGGCCGTTTCTGCTCGATAATCTTATCGATGGCATATTCCTTCGCAATAATGGAAATATTTCGTCCCAGCGACTCACAGACTATATGTTCACGATTTTACAGGCCGCACGCAAGCGATTCAGTAAAACAGAATATATTTCTTGTCCGAGTTGCGGCAGAACCATGTTCGATTTACAAACTACAATCGCCCGTGTCAAAGCGGCGACCTCACACCTTACCGGACTAAAAATCGGTATCATGGGATGCATTGTAAACGGGCCGGGAGAGATGGCCGATGCCGACTACGGATACGTAGGAGCCGGGCGCGACAAAGTGAGTTTGTACAAAGGTAAAGAGTGTATCGAAAAGAACATACCCGAAGAGATGGCTATCGAAAAACTGATAGCTCTCATCAAAGCCCACGGCGATTGGAGCGATCCTTCCTAAGTGCCGACTACTCCAAACATGGAAAACCAAAACGATATTCACAGAGAACTGACTTCACTTCCGGTAGGGAAACTGCTTTGGAAGTACTCTGTTCCGGCAATTGTCGGTACAATGGTTATGTCTCTGTATAATGTCATCGACCGCATTTTTATCGGTCAGGGCGTAGGAGCCGATGCCATTTCGGGCTTAGCTCTGACCTTTCCTATCATGTCGTTGGCAGGGGCTATCGGTATGTTGGTAGGGCTGGGAGCATCGGCTCGCATTTTGGGACAGAACGACAAAGTCAAAGCCGAAAAAATTTTGGCAAACAGTCTTGTACTTTCGCTCTCGTTTGCCGTTTGTTACCTTACCTTCTTCTCGGTTTACATGGACGATATACTGCGCAGTTTCGGCGGCAGCGACCGCACCATTCCATATGCCAGAGAGTTTCTCATCTACATCATGCCGGGTATGCTCTGCACCAATCTTTGTTACAGTTTCAACAATATGATGCGAGCTTCGGGGTATCCGGGGAAAGCCATGTACACCATGCTCATAGGTGCTTTCTCCAATCTTATCCTCGCACCGATTTTCATTTTCTGGTTAGATTGGGGAATAAAAGGCGCAGCCATAGCGACAGATATAGCTATGGCCATTTCGGCAGCATTTGTCATGATACATTTCTTCAACCCTAAAAGCCAGTTGCGATTCCATCGTCGATACTTCAAACTCGAATGGGGAATCCTGTTCAACATCGTTTCCATCGGGTTAGCTCCGTTTTTGGTCAATGTAGCCAGCAGCGTTATCAATGCAATCATCAACACATCGCTCTATCGGTATGGAGGAGACGAGGCGATAGGTGCATTCGGTATTTTCAACAGTTACGCCACATTGGTCGTTATGCTCATTATCGGGTTGTGTCAAGGCATGCAACCCATCGTAGGGTACAATTACGGTGCAGGTAATTACACCAGAATGAAAAAAGCATTCGTTTTAACCGGCATCGTAGCGACTATTTGTTGCACGGTCGGGTGGATAGGTTCAACCTTTTTCCCGTATTACATTATACGGGCCTTCACTACCGATACGAACCTCATCGATGTAGCCATACACGGGATGCGCATCGTTATGGGTGTATTCCCGATTGTCGGATTCCAAATCGTCACCACCAACCTGTTCCAATCCTTAGGTATGGCTTCTAAGTCCATTTTCCTCAGCTTGACCCGACAAGTCATATTCCTGATTCCGTTACTACTTATTTTTCCCCGAATATATGCCTTGAATGGTATATGGATAGCCATGCCGGTTTCCGATACAATCGCTACCGCCATCACTCTGTTATTACTTTGGAGAACCGATAAAAAACTACAAAATAAAAATTCGGTTATTACCCGGTGATTTAAAACGAGAAGAGCCTGCCCCAAGACAGACTCTCCCTATTTTACTCTACGAAGAATAATCACTTCTTCATGACCGGAATTTCGCGATTCATGCTTTGTTCCAACGAAATAAGAGTTTCCGTCGAAACCACCCCGTGAATATTCTGTATTTTGTCATTAAGCAACTCCATCAAATGCTCGTTATCGCGAGCGTATAATTTACAAAGCATTGTGTAAGGACCCGTCGTAAAATGGCATTCTACTACTTCGGGAATCTTTTCGAGCTCGGGAACGACATCGCGATACATCGAACCTTTCTCCAATTTCACCCCGATATAAGTACACGTCCTGAAACCCAAAGATTTAGGATTTACATGGTATCCCGATCCGGTAATAACATGCATGTCGATCATACGCTGAATACGTTGATGGATAGCAGCGCGGGAAACACCACATTCGGCAGCCACATCTTTCGACGGAATGCGGGCATTGCGCATTATAATTTCGAGAATCTGACGATCAAGGTTATCAATCTTTTCCATAAAATTTTAATATATAAATCATTTTGCGACAAAAATATCATTTCTTTTTTAATAAACAGCTATATTTTATCTATTTTTTGACAAAAAGACAAACAAAAGTTTATTCTTAATCTATTATTAGCATTTTATCTGACATTTTTTCACAAAAAAGTGCCACTCAAACAAGAGCGGCACTTCAAAATATTTATAGAAAATCTATCT
>OGOT01001911.1_pt1 | contig 11075 bp, 8 predicted proteins | sample 1552791 | NCBI WGS metagenome assembly OGOT01 (sample SAMEA2580160, study PRJEB22360) | human gut metagenome | biome: human gut; feature: human-associated habitat; material: faeces | place: Denmark | collected 2008/2010
TGTTGCACTGGTCTGGGAGTCACCTCCACCGGACGTTATCCGGCATCCTGCCCTGTGAAGCCCGGACTTTCCTCGTCTGGACCCTTTCGTCTGTCCAGCCGCGATCACCTGGCCTGGCTGCGCACCTGCTATTTTAACACAGGTGTATAGACTTGTAAAGTTGGAATTTTCTTGGTCTCCTATGTCTTTTACATGGAAATCCATCCAAATGCATTTGCCACAGAACTGAAAAGAATGATCGCCGCAAAGATTGGGCAAAGATACTGGATCATAAAATTAAAGATTCTTTTTCTGCGGAAAGTACCACCTTCCTGCAGTACTTCCTCTTCAATCTTCTTTGTACCAACTACTCTGGATATCAGAAGACAGGTAGCAATCGCTGCGATCGGCATCATGACAGAGTTCGTCAGGAAATCAAAGAAATCAAGGAACTGCATTCCAATGATCTTAACACACGCCAGAGGGCCATAGCCAAGAGAAGAAAGACTTCCGAGAACAACCATGATAATTCCGACAAATACTGTTGCCTTCTTGCGCCCCCATTTCAGTTCATCCTGAAAAGTAGATACTGCACTCTCAGTCAGTGCAATAGAACTGGTCAAGGCTGCACAGAGAACCAATACAAAAAACAGGATTCCAACCAAAGTTCCAAATCCCATGCTTGCGAATACCTTCGGAATCGTAATAAACATCAGTGCCGGTCCCGCCTGTAACGTATCCGGATTTCCACCGGAAAATGCAAACACAGCCGGAATGATCATCAGACCTGCCATCATTGCGATCGCTGTGTCAAAAATTTCTACATTTTGTGTAGACCCTTCAATAGATACATCCTTTTTCATATAAGAACCAAAAGTTACCAGAATACCCATTGCGATCGACAGAGAATAAAACATCTGTCCCATTGCCGCAACCACTGTCATCCAGGAGAAGTTTTTGATATTTGGTATCAGAAAATATTTCACACCTTCCAGTGCTCCTGGCCTCGTTACCGAATAAATGACAATGACCACAGACAAGAATACCAGTATCGGCATCATTAATTTGGAAACTCGTTCCACGCCATTCTGCACACCTGCATAAATGATCACCAGCGTAAGCAGTGTAAAAAACAGGAAACAGGTTTCTGTAGAAAATCCATCCGCTATAAAAGCAGAAAAATATCCGTCTTCAGCAAGAGTCTGACTGCCTCCCTTTACATACTCCACCAAGTATTTAATTACCCAGCCACCGATCACGGAATAATACGGCACGATCAGAACCGGTATGATCGCATTGATCCAACCGCCCAAAGACAGCCACTTTGATTTACCAAAAGTTCCAAACGCACCTACCGGACTTTTCTTTGTCATACGTCCTAGAGCTGTCTCTGCCACGATCATAGAATATCCAAAGGTCAATGCCAAAATGATATAGATCAGTAAAAAAATTCCACCGCCGTACTTTGCCGCCAGATAAGGGAATCTCCATATATTCCCAAGCCCTACCGAAGCACCAGCTGCAGACAGTACAAATCCAATCTTCCCGGAAAATGTACTCCTCTCATGTTTATGTTTCTCCATAATTCTTCCTTTCCCGTCACATTTTTCATATTCTTTCTTTATGTCTTCTCAATTTCCGCTCATATGATAATACCATGCTTTTATCCCTTAGGCAAACAATATATAAAAAATACAGAGCCTATATTTCATGAATTACTGTTCACTCCATTCTCAGTAACACGCTTCGCAAAATATTACCAGTGAACAAACAACCTTTCAACATACGATCCCGTTCTTCACTCCACGGCTTCACCGGTCATGATATGTTCTTCAAGAAAGCCTTCTGCCTTTACGATTACGATATCATTTACGCCATAAGCTTCCGATTTCGGTACAGCAGTTTTTATATACTCCCGGCTGTGTCCCAGATACCAGGTCCGTCCATCCTTTGTATACTCTTCCTCGATCAGTACCTCCAGGTTTTTGCCAAGCATGGATTTCTCATAATCCCCTGCATGACGATGATGCAGCTCGATCATCTTCTCACTGCGGAAGGATTTCTCCGCCTCTGTCAGCTGTCCGTCCATGGCAGCCGCCTTTGTTCCCTGTCTTCTGGAATATTTGAAGATATGAGTCTCGTAAAAACGGATGCTGTCCACAAAATCATAGGATTTCCGGAATTCTTCCTCCGATTCCTGCGGAAAGCCTACGATCACATCCGTTGTCAGTGCCGGATTTCCATACACTTCTCTTAAAAGCTCACAGCGTTCTCTGTATTCCCCGCTTCTGTATCTGCGGTTCATCCTCTCCAGGGTCTCATCACAGCCACTCTGCAGAGAAAGATGGAAATGCGGGCATACCTTCGGCAGCGCCGCGATCCCTTCCGCAAATTCTCTTGTAACGATTCCCGGTTCCAGCGATCCCAGACGGATACGCCTGATTCCTTCGATCTCATGCACAGCACGGATCAGAGAAAGCAGTGTCTCTTTTTTCTCCTCCGGGAAATCCACTCCATAGGAGCTTAAATGGATTCCTGTAAGGACCACTTCCTTATACCCTTTTTCCGCAAGTGCACGGACCTCCTTCAGCACACTTTCAATATTCCGGCTTCTGACACGGCCTCTTGCATAAGGAATGATACAGTACGTACAGAACTGATTGCATCCGTCCTGAACCTTGATATATGCCCTTACATGTTCTGCTGTATGATCAATGGAAAGTTCCTCATACTCTTTTGTCTGATTGATCTTGATCACATGGGAACCATGGCCCGGTTTGTTTTCCGCATATTCGGCCAGTGCCTCCACAATATTGATCTTCTGGTTATTTCCCAGAACAAGATCAATGGCTTCGTCTTTTTCCAGTTTCTCGCCACCGGTCTGTACATAACAGCCCGTTGCCACCACGATCGCTTCCGGATTCATTTTTTTTGCTTTGTGGAGCATCTGTCTTGATTTTCTGTCTGCAATATTGGTTACTGTGCAGGTATTGATCACATAAATATCCGCTCCTGGCTCAAAAGGCACGATCTCATATCCCGCCTCCTCCAGAAGCTGCTGCATGGCCTCGATCTCATAGGCATTTACTTTGCAGCCCAGGTTGTGTAATGCAACTTTATTTCCCATTTTTCCTCACTTTTTTTACACTTTAACTAATTATTAAAACAATTTTTATCTCTTTTCACCTTGACTTTTTGGGTACTGACAGGTAAGATGAAAGCTGTAAAACAACAAAAATTTATCAAGGGAGGTTATTATAATGAAAACAGCTAAAATCTCACTGAATTCCATCGATAAGGTGAAAGCATTCGTAAACGAGATCAGCAAATTCGACTGCGATTTTGATTTAGTATCCGGAAGATATGTGATCGATGCAAAATCCATCATGGGTATCTTCAGCCTGGATCTTTCCAAGCCGATCGACCTCAACATCCATGCAGATGGCGCTGCTCTGGATAACGTAATGCAGATTATTTCCAAATATACAATCGACTAATCTATACTGTATATTTGAGAGGAACTGTATCGGATACAGTTCCTCTTTTTTTCATGCTTTCAGAATCCTTCTGTTCTCAATGAACTCCCTTTTCCTGATATATCGGTAATTCCAGGGAACCTCTGCAGCGAGGTTCCCTATTTGTTTTTTCTTATCTAAAAACGGATCACTGAATTTCAATGATCTCTGTGGTATTCAGAGCCGTTTCCATAAGCTCATCGATCTTCTCAGAAAGCTTCTGCTCAGAACGGCGGATCACCTTAAGATTCGGCTTTGTTACAGGATGTTTCGCTACAAAGATGGTACAGCAATCCTCAAACGGCTGAATAGAAGTCTCAAAGGTATCGATCTTTCTGGAAATACGGACGATCTCCTCTTTATCAAAGCCGATCACCGGACGATATACCGGAAGTGTGCAGACCTCATTTGTAGAAGCAAGGCTCTGTAAGGTCTGGCTTGCAACCTGTCCGATACTCTCACCTGTGATAAGTCCGAGACAACGGTCTTTTTTAGCGAAATGCTCGGCAATACGCATCATATATCTTCTCATGATAATAGTAAGCTCATCATGAGGACACTGATCATAAATATAAAGCTGTATATCTGTAAAGTTAACTACATGGAGACGGATCGGTCCGCTGTATTTGGCTACCAGGCGGGCAAGATCCACTACCTTCTGTTTTGCGCGCTCACTGGTGTAGGGCGGTGCATGGAAATATACCGCATCGATCTTGACACCACGTTTTGCGATCATATAACCGGCAACCGGACTGTCGATCCCACCGGAAAGAAGCAGCATGGCTTTTCCGTTTGTTCCGATGGGCATTCCGCCTGCGCCCGGAATGGTCTGGGAATATACGTAAATCTTGTCACGGATCTCAACAGAAAGATCCAGCTCCGGATGATGAACATCTACACTTGCCTCCGGGAACGCATCCAGGATACGTCCGCCAAGCTCAGCGCTGACTTCCATGGAGCTGATCGGATAGGATTTCTTTGCGCGGCGTGTCCAGACCTTGAAGCTTCCGTTAAAGTCCGGATGCCACTGCTTCATATAACCCACAACATCTTCGGCAAGCTTCTCAAAGCCCTGTTCTTCATAGATCATAACCGGGCAGATGCCTACAATACCGAATACATGCTGCAGCGCATCTACAGCCTCATCGTAATCATAATTCTCCGGGCAGAATACATAAACTCTTCCCTGCTCTTTTTTTACTTCAAAATCTCCCTCGATCTTGGAGAGTGCGATCTCCATCTGATGTACGAGAGCATCTTCAAAACGATAGCGGTTTTTTCCCTTAAGGGCAATTTCCGCATATTTGATCAGAAATGCATGTACTAACATAAAAATCCCTTTCTTCTGTATTCTCTATCGACGTGCATACCTGCGCAGCATCGGAATTGTTTTTCCCAGTGCTTCCAGGCAGTAATCTACCTCTTCAAAGGTATTTTCCTCACAGAAGCTGATGCGGACGGTACTCTCCACATCCGCTCTTGAAAGTCCCATAGCTGTCAGTGTTGCACTCGGTTTTCTCTTATGACTGGAGCATGCACTTCCTGCGGAAATATATACTCCGAATTCTTCCAGCGTATGGAGAAGAACCTCACTCCGTACTCCGTGGAAGGTTACACTCATGATGTGTGGCGCTCCCTCCATTAACGGCATTCCGTTGACAGTGATATCGCCAAGCTTTGAAAGTCCCTCTGCCATCCGCTCCTTCAGAGCATAGAGGTGCTGTATCTTTTTATCAAAATCTGTGTATACCATATCTGCGGCAACGCCAAGGCCTGCGATCCCCGGCACATTGTCTGTTCCGGAACGCATACCGTTCTGCTGTCCGCCGCCAAGGATCTGCGGCTGTACTCTTACTTTTTCGTTAATATAGAGAAAGCCTACGCCCTTTGGTCCATGAATCTTGTGGCTGCTCACAGAAAGAAGATCGATCCCCAGCTTTTTCGGATAGATACGATACTTTCCGAATGCCTGGATGGCATCTACATGAAAAAGTGCTTTCGGACTTTTTTCATGGACAAGCTTTCCGATCTCTTCTACCGGCATCACGGCTCCCACCTCATTGTTCACGTACATCACAGACACCAGAATGGTATCCGGACGAAGAGCCGTTTCCAGTGCATCCAGCTTTACAACACCCTGATGATCAACAGGAAGAGTGGTCACCTCATAGCCCTGTTCCTTCAGATAAGCAAAAGGCTGGGCCACTGCTGCATGCTCTACTGCAGTTGTGATGATATGGTTTCCCATACGCTTATTGGCTTCCACACCACCGATGATAGCAAGGTTATCCGATTCTGTTCCACCGGAGGTAAAAAGAATCTCTTTTTCATTCACTTTCAGTAATTTTGCAAGGGTCTGGGCACTTCTGCGGACATAATTCTCCGCTTCCATTCCCTTTTTATGCATGGCAGAAGGATTTCCGAAATCTTCTGTCATGGTTTTGCAGACAATATCCTTTACTTCATCGAAGCATCTCGTTGTCGCGGAATTGTCAAAATATGCTTCCATAATCTATTCATCCTCCAGTTGAAACATCAGAACAGAAAGTACTGCGAGTCCCGCGGTTTCTGTCCGTAAGATCCGGTGTCCCAGGGTGATAGGTTTCGCACCGGCTTCCATGGCATCTGCCACTTCCTGCTCTTCAAAACCACCCTCAGGGCCGATAAAGACACCGATGCTTTTTCCCGGTTCGATCGACCGGATCAGTTCTTTCGTCTCTTTCATTCCCTTTGCAAGCTCATAAGGGATCAATAGAACGTCCAGTTCTTTTGCATAGACAAGGGCTTCTTTAAAGGTCATCACAGAATGTACCTCCGGCACCAGCATACGCTTGGACTGTTTTGCCGCACTTTCTGCGATCTGCTGCCAGCGGGATACTTTTTTTTCTGCTTTTTTGTTATCCAGTTTTACCACGCAGCGTCTGGTTGAAACCGGAACTACGGAATATGCTCCAAGCTCTACTGCCTTCTGGATGATCAGCTCCATCTTATCAGCCTTCGGCAGTCCCTGAAAAAGATAAATACGGTTCTGCAGCTCATAATCCGGCTCCTGTACATAGAGGATATGAAGCAGGACTTCATTCTCCCCTGCGTTTTCGATCACACAGTGATATTCTTTTTCCTTATCGCTGATCCAGAGCTCCTCGTCTTTTTTCATGCGGAGCACATTGACAATATGATTGACATCATTTCCTGTGATACGGATCTCATGTCTGTCCCTGTCGATCTGATGAGGTTCCACAAAAAATCGCTGCATGAGATCAGTCCTTTCTTGCTGTCACAGATACCCACTCGCCCTGGTGAGTCACCTCAACAAGCGTCAGTCCGGCGTCTTTTACAGCCTTCACTACGACATCCTCCTTTACATCCAAGATGCCTGATGTAATGTAGTAAGCGCCTTTTTTCATCTGTGCAACGATCACCGGAGTCAGCGGTACCAGAACATCTGCTAGGATATTTGCAGTTACGATATCATATTTCTCATATCCGACCTGTTCCTGAACTTCTTTGTCATCGATGATGTTTCCGATCATCATGTCAAAGGATTTCTCCTCGATCTGGTTGGCCTCCTTGTTCTCAGCCACTGCCGGAACTGCACAGGGATCAAGGTCTGTACCAACCACATGGCCTGCACCAAGCTTCAGTGCAACGATCCCCAGGATTCCACTTCCGGTTCCCACATCAAGGATCTCCATTCCCGGCTTCACAAATTTCTTCAACTGACGGATCACAAGCTGTGTGGTCTCATGCATTCCTGTACCAAAGGCAGTTCCCGGATCAATGTGGAGGATCATCTTGTCCTTATCTTCTGCCTTCACTTCTTCCCAGGACGGTACGATCAGAATGTCGTCTACATAGAACTGATGGAAGTACTGTTTCCAGTTATTGATCCAGTCCTTGTCCTCTGTCTGGGATTCTGTGATGGTTGCCTCTCCGATATCCACAAAGCTTCTCAGATCCTCCAGTGCAGCCTTCACATCTTTCAGGATTGCCTCGGTATCCGCATCCTCTTCCAGATAGAAGTTCAGATATGCGATCCCGTCATCTGCTGGTCCTTCCGGCATGATATCCACGAACATCTGCGCTTTGTCCTCATCAGTCAGCGGCTGTTTATCCTGGATTTCCACACCTTCAATTCCCACCTCGGCAAGTGTACAGATCACAATATCCTCTGCCTCTGTTTTTGTCTTAAGTGTAAAACGGTTCCATTTCATTTTTTATATCTCCTTATGCTGTATACACATTTACGGATTTTCATTCCAGTCTGTCGCCTGTTTTCTATTGTCCCGAAAACGGGCACTTCTTTTAATATACACGAATACAGAAAAAAAAGAAAGAGGCATTTTGTGCCTCTTTCCTGTTTTCACTTTATTTATTCCTCAAACATTTCCTTAACTTTCTCACGGAAACCTTTTTTCTTCTTTTCGGTTTTTTCGGAAGTCTCGGATGTGCTGTCCTCTGACGGACGGTTTCCACATGCCGCATCAAAAGCTTCCAGAGCTTTCTTTGCTTCCTCATTGAGATTTGTCGGAGTCTGGACTACCAGGGTTACATAGTGATCACCACGAACGTTCTTGTTACGTAATGACGGAACACCTTTGCCCTTCAGGCGGATTCTTGTATCCGTCTGTGTTCCCGGTTTCACCTCATAGGAAACCTCACCGTCAACGGTATTAATACGCATCTCACCGCCAAGTGCAGCCTGTGCAAATGTGATCGGAGCTGTTGAAAAGATATTCATATCCTGTCTCTGGAAGATCGGATGACGGGCTACATTTACCTCAACCAGCAGATCTCCTCTCGGACCGCCATTGGTTCCCGGTTCACCTTTTTCGCGGATACGGATACACTGACCATTATCAATACCTGCCGGTACAGATACCTGGATCTTCTTTCTGGAAGAGGTATATCCGGTTCCACGGCAGGCACTGCATTTGTCCTTGATCACCTTACCGGTTCCGTTACAGTCCGGACAAGTCTGAACATTACGTACCATACCAAACATGGACTGCTGGGTGTAAACGATCTGGCCCTGGCCTTTACATTTCGGACATGTGACCGGTGATGTTCCAGGTTTCGCTCCGGTTCCGTGACATGTGGTACACTCATCCTTCAGAACGATCTCCAGCTCTTTCTCGCATCCGAAAACCGCTTCCTCAAAAGTAATGTTCACACGTGCACGAAGGTTGGCACCCTTCATCGGTCCATTGTTGGCCCGTCTGGTTCTGCCTCCGCCGCCGAACAGGTCTCCGAAGATATCTCCGAAGATGTCTCCCATATCCGCACCGTTGAAGTCAAATCCACCAAAGCCGCCGGCACCACCGCCGCCCTGTTCAAACGCTGCATGACCAAACTGATCGTACTGGCGTCTCTTTTCTGCATCACTTAAGACACTGTATGCCTCTGTTGCTTCTTTGAACTTAGCTTCTGCTTCTTTGTCTCCCGGATTAACATCTGGATGATACTTCTTGGCTAATTTTCGATATGCGCTTTTTAATTCTGAATCACTGGCAGTCTTGCTGACACCCAGGACCTCATAGTAATCTCTTTTATCAGCCATCTTTTCTCTTTCCTATATGTTAGATTTGCGTTATTGTTCTTATGCAGCTATATGCCACACAAAATATTATTATAATCCCCCAATGCCACTCATGCAAGCATGAATGGCATCTAAGGTTTTACATCTTATTTTTTACTTTATTATACTTCCTTGTAATCAGCGTCTACGACATCATCACCGTATCCAGCTTCGTTGCCGCCCTGTGCAGCACCTGCCCCAGCACCAGCTCCCGGATTCGGTCCAGCCTGACCGCCTGCCTGCTGTGTCTGCTCATACATTTTAGCGAAAAGTTTCTGAGCACTTTCCATCATCTTCTCCTGAGCAGCTTTGATATCTGCTACCTGAGAATCTGTCATCTCTTCTGCATTTGCAGTCTGAGACAGTAAATCTTTCAGTGCGTTCAGGTCTGCTTCTACAGCAGCTTTATCATTAGCATCGATCTTGTCTCCGGCTTCTTTCAGTGCATTCTCAACCTGGAATACCATGGAATCAGCATTGTTTCTTGTATCGATTGCTTCTTTACGTTTCTTATCCTGTGCTTCAAACTCAGCAGCTTCTTTTACTGCCTTGTCGATATCGGAATCAGACATGTTAGAACCAGCTGTGATTGTGATGTGCTGTTCTTTACCTGTTCCAAGATCCTTAGCAGATACATTTACGATACCGTTTGCATCGATATCAAATGTAACTTCAATCTGCGGAACACCACGACGTGCTGGCGGGATTCCGTCCAGACGGAACTGGCCAAGGGATTTGTTGTCTTTTGCAAACTGACGCTCACCCTGTACAACGTTGATATCTACTGCTGTCTGGTTGTCTGCTGCTGTTGAGAAAATCTGGCTCTTTCTTGTAGGAATTGTAGTATTTCTCTCAATCAGTCTTGTTGCGATACCACCCATTGTCTCGATGGACAGTGACAGTGGAGTAACATCCAGAAGAAGGATATCACCTGCGCCTGCATCACCTGCAAGTTTACCACCCTGGATAGAAGCACCAAGTGCTACACACTCATCCGGGTTCAGGTTCTTGCTTGGCTCTTTGCCTGTTAACTGTCTTACTTTATCCTGAACAGCCGGGATACGGGAAGATCCACCAACCAGAAGTACCTGGCCAAGTTCAGATGCTGTGATACCTGCATCTGAAAGTGCACGACGTACCGGTTCTGCTGTCATTTCTACTAAGTCATGTGTTAATTCATCGAATTTAGCTCTTGTAAGGTTCATATCGAAGTGTTTCGGGCCTTCTGCTGTAGCTGTGATGAATGGCAGATTGATGTTTGTAGTTGTTGCGGAAGAAAGCTCTTTCTTTGCTTTCTCTGCAGCTTCTTTTAATCTCTGAAGTGCCATCTTATCATTGCTTAAGTCTACACCTTCTGCTTTCTTAAACTCTGCAAGCATGTAATCTGTAACTTTCTGGTCGAAGTCATCACCACCAAGACGGTTGTTACCTGCTGTGGAAAGTACTTCGATAACGCCGTCACCGATTTCGATCACAGATACATCGAATGTACCGCCACCTAAATCGTATACCATGATCTTCTGTTCTTTTTCATTGTCAAGACCATATGCAAGAGCTGCTGCTGTTGGCTCGTTGATGATACGTTTTACATCAAGACCTGCGATTTTACCGGCATCTTTTGTTGCCTGACGCTGAGCATCATTGAAATATGCAGGAACTGTGATAACTGCCTCTGTAACTTTCTCACCAAGGTATCCTTCTGCATCTTTTTTCAGTTTCTGAAGAATCATAGCGGAAATTTCCTGTGGAGAATATTTCTTGTCGTCGATTGTTACACGATAATCAGTACCCATCTCTCTTTTAATGGAAGAGATTGTTCTCTCTGCGTTTGTTACTGCCTGACGTTTTGCAGGTTCACCTACAAGACGTTCTCCTGTCTTTGTAAATGCTACTACAGATGGTGTTGTTCTCATACCTTCTGCATTTGTAATAACGGTTGGTTTTCCACCTTCCATAACTGCTACACAACTGTTTGTTGTACCTAAGTCAATACCAATGATTTT
>OGOT01001925.1_pt1 | contig 10928 bp, 8 predicted proteins | sample 1552791 | NCBI WGS metagenome assembly OGOT01 (sample SAMEA2580160, study PRJEB22360) | human gut metagenome | biome: human gut; feature: human-associated habitat; material: faeces | place: Denmark | collected 2008/2010
AGCTGCAGCTGCTGCATTAAAAGAATTCTTTGAGAATAACTTATAATTCGCTGGAACGACCAGAATCAGTTTACATTTGAATTCAGGGAGGAAAAGGAATGCAGTGTTTTCAGGGAAAATCTGTATATAAAGGAATCGCGATGGGACCGATCGTGGTTCTTAAGAAAAATGATTATCAGGTAAAACGTACCCGTATCGAAGATACAGAAGCAGAAGTAAAACGTGTGGATGAGGCATTAAAAGCATCTCAGGAACAGCTGCAGAAACTGTATGACAAGGCTGTCAGAGAAGTTGGCGAAGCCAGTGCTGCAATCTTCGAAGTACATCAGATGATGCTGGAGGATGAGGATTATCTGGAGGCAATCCAGAATATGATCCGTACAGAACAGGTCAATGCCGAGTATGCGGTTGCGGTTACCGGCGATAATTTCGCAGAGATGTTTGCTTCCATGGACGATGATTATATGAAAGCACGTTCTGCCGATATCAAAGATATCTCTGAACGTCTTGTACGTAATTTAAGTGGACAGGGAGATGTGGATTTAAGCGAAATCGAGCCATCTGTAATTGTAGCGGATGATCTCAGCCCAAGTGAGACAGTCCAGATGGACAAAGATAAGATCCTTGCATTTGTAACAGTTCACGGATCTACCAATTCTCATACAGCGATTCTTGCGCGTATGATGAATATTCCGGCACTGATCGGAGTAAAAATGGATCTGGAAGCTCTTCAGAGTGGAGTGACAGCGGTTGTAGACGGTTTCCAGGGAATGGTTACTTTTGACCCGGATGAAGAGACAAAAGCACAGACTGAAACCAAAATACAGGAAGAAGCTGAGAAACTGAAGCTTCTTCAGGAACTCAAAGGCAAAGAAAACATTACTCTGGACGGACGTAAGATTAATATTTATGCAAACATTGGAAGCGTTGGCGATATTGGTTATGTGATGGAAAATGATGCCGGCGGAATCGGACTTTTCAGAAGTGAGTTCATTTATCTGGGAAGAGAAGATTATCCCACTGAGGAAGAACAGTTCGTTATATATAAGGAAGTTCTTTCCAGAATGCAGGGCAAAAAGGTTATTATCCGTACATTGGATATCGGAGCCGACAAACAGGTAGATTATTTCAATCTTGGTAATGAAGATAACCCGGCTATGGGATACCGTGCAATCCGTATTTGTCTGAGACAGCCGGAAATTTTCAAAACTCAGCTTCGTGCACTTCTCCGCGCAGCCGTTTATGGAAATCTTTCTATCATGTATCCGATGATTACTTCTACAGAAGAAGTAAAGAAAATTTATGAGATCGTAGCAGAAGTAGAAGAAGAGTTGAAAGCACAGGAGATTCAGTATAAGATTCCGGAACAGGGAATCATGATTGAGACTCCGGCAGCAGCGATCATCAGTGATAAACTGGCAGAGATGGTTGATTTCTTCAGTATTGGAACGAATGATCTGACCCAGTATACACTGGCAATTGACCGCCAGAATGAAAAACTGGATGAGTTCTATAATCCACATCATGAAGCAATCCTGCGTATGATCCAGATGGTTGTGGACAATGCGCATAAATGTGGTAAATGGGCAGGTATCTGCGGAGAACTTGGAGCAGATGCAACTCTTACCGAGCAGTTTGTACGTATGGGACTGGATGAACTCTCTGTAGCACCATCCATGGTTCTGAAGCTTCGTAAAATCGTTCGCGAGATGAAAGTAGAAGAATAAGTAAATAAGAAAAAATATCAAAAATGAAAACCGTTTTCATATTGACACTCTATCAGAATGTGCTATAATATGAAAACGGTTTTCATTTTGGGTAAAAAGAAGGAAGAAATTATGGGAACGAAAGCACCTTATCAGACAAAACAAATGAAACAGATACTGGCTTATCTTCAGACGATAGAGGGTACACATGTGACGGCCGCAGATGTCTGCTCCTATTTCAAAGAGCAGGGAATCAATGTCGGAACAACGACAGTTTATCGTAATCTTGAGAAGATGGTAGAACAGAGGCTTGTTGCCAAGTATAACGTGGATGGGACGAGCAGTGCCTGTTTTGAATATCTCGGAGCAGAAGAACATTGTCATAAGACCTCCTGTTTCCACTGCAAATGTGAAAAATGTGGAAAACTGATTCATCTTCACTGCGAGGATGTGGTTAAACTGGAGCAGCACCTGATGGACAGTCACGGATTTCGCATGGATCCGTGCAGAACGGTTTTTTATGGAATCTGTGAAGAATGCAGAGGACTGGAAGATGACAAAAAAGAAACAGAGACTGTACATATCAGGGCAAAATAAGCGGAATATAAGGTAACGGAGTAGAATGCTGAGACAGAAGAAAGCAGGTATAAGGATGAAAAAATGGATCACTGGTGCGCTAGCAATTCTGCTGGGTGTGATGAGCATTGCGATTCCTTTTTCAGGAATGCACATAGCAGAAGCTAAAACAACGGAGGAAACAGACAGGAAACTGAATATTGTGACAACCATTTTTCCGGAATATGACTGGACAAGAAATATTCTGGGGAACAGGGAAGCGGATGTGAATCTTACGATGCTCCTGGATAATGGGACAGACCTTCATAGTTTTCAGCCGGCAGTGAAAGATATTATGAAAGTATCCAGCTGTGATCTCCTGATTTATGTGGGTGGAGAATCCGACCAGTGGATTGAGGATGCACTGGAATCGGCTCAGAATAAAGATATGAAGACGATTAATCTGATGGAAGTCCTTGGCGATACGATTAAGGAAGAAGAAACAGTTGAGGGTATGCAGGACAGTGAACACGAACATGGTCATGAGGACGAGCATGCCCATGAGGGTGAGGATGAGAAGGAATATGACGAGCATGTCTGGACTTCCATGCGAAATGCTTCTGTGATCTGTGACGCGATTGCAGAAACGCTTGAGGAGATGGATCCTGAGAATAAAGAAATCTATCAGACAAATGCTGAGAACTACAAAGCAAAACTTTCTACACTGGATCAGAAATATCAGGAAACGGTAGATACAGACAGACAGAATACGCTGATCTTTGCCGATCGTTTTGCATTTCGTTATCTGGTCGATGATTATGGACTGAACTATTATGCAGCTTTTTCCGGATGCTCTGCAGAGTCGGAAGCAAGCTTCAAGACTGTGACTTTTCTTGCGGGTAAACTGGATGAACTGGGAATAAAAACGGTATTGACGATTGAGAAGTCCGATGACAGGATAGCACAGACCGTGATTGAAAATACAAAAAAGAAAGATCAGAAGATCCTCGAGCTTAATTCCATGCAGTCGATCACTTCGGATGAGATTAAAAACGGAGTGACATATCTTTCTGTGATGGAAGATAATCTGAAGGTTCTGAAAGAAGCACTTAAGTAGGAAAAGAGGAACAACAATGGCACAGCTTACATGTAAAAATCTTACATTGGGATATGATAACCGGGCAATTCAGGAAGACCTGAATTTCTCTATTGATGCAGGTGATTACCTTTGCATCGTAGGTGAAAATGGTTCCGGTAAATCTACATTGATGAAGACACTTCTTCATCTGCAGGCACCGATCAGCGGCAGTATTGAACTGGGAGATGGCCTGAAAAAAAACGAAATTGGTTATCTGCCGCAGCAGACGCTGGTGCAGAGAGATTTTCCGGCATCCGTGAGGGAAATTGTGTTATCTGGATGCCAGAGTCGTTGTGGATGGAGACCTTTTTATAACAAAGAGGAAAAAATGGTTGCCCAGAGAGCCATGGAAAAAATGATGATCCAGGATCTGGCAGATCAGTGCTATCGCGAACTTTCCGGAGGGCAGCAGCAGCGGGTTCTTCTTGCAAGAGCTCTTTGTGCAGCACAGAAGATCCTGCTTCTGGATGAGCCGGTTTCGGGACTTGATCCGAGAGTGACAGCAGAGATGTACCAGCTGATCAGGAATCTGAATAAAAAAGATGGAATTACGATCATTATGATCTCACATGATATTGCGGCGGCAGTAAAATATGCAACACATATCCTGCATATCGGGGAGCATTGCTTCTTCGGAACAAAGAAACAGTATCTGGAAAGCAGTCTGGGAAAGGCGTTTACTGGACAGGAAGGAGAGGACGAATAAGATGTTTGAGACACTTCGTATGTATTTTCAATACCCGTTTGTGCGTTATGCATTGATCGTTGGGGTACTGATCGCATTATGTTCTTCCCTTCTGGGCGTGACTCTGGTATTGAAACGTTTTTCCTTTATCGGTGACGGACTTTCTCATGTGGCATTTGGTGCAATGGCGATAGCATCTGTTCTGAATATTACCAACAATATGCTGTTTATCCTGCCAGTAACAGTAATCTGTGCGATCCTTCTTCTTCGTGCTGGTCAGAACACAAGAATCAAGGGCGATGCGGCGATTGCCATGATCTCTGTCGGAGCCCTGGCAATCGGATATCTTTTGATGAATCTTTTTTCCACCAGCCCAAATATCTCCGGAGATGTATGCAGTACATTGTTCGGCTCCACATCGATCCTGACACTGACAAAAGGCGAGGTATGGCTGTGTGCAATCCTTTCTGTTGTGGTTGTTGCTATTTTTATTCTTTTTTATAATAAAATTTTTGCAGTAACATTTGATGAGAATTTTGCCAGAGCGACCGGAACGAGAGCGAATGCCTATAATCTGCTGATTGCAGTTGTGATTGCAGTGATCATTGTACTTGCAATGAATCTGGTAGGTTCACTTCTGATTTCAGCACTTGTAATTTTTCCGGCGTTGTCAGCAATGCGGTTGTTTAAATCTTTCCGCTCGGTAACGATCAGTGCGGCAGTGTTGTCCGTTTTAAGTGCTACTGCCGGCATTCTGATCTCCATTCTGGCAGGTACTCCGGTTGGCTCCACGATCGTGGCAGTGGATATTGCTGTATTTCTGATTTCTTATGGCATTGGAAGGATTACGGGAAGATAAAAATATCTCAGCCGGAGCTGGATCCCCGACTGAGACAGTATTTTAAAAATGTTGGTTTATAACAGGAATTCTTGTAGAACTCAGATTTCTATGAGGATTCCTTTTTCTTTGTCATAATGGCAGTATTTGCCATTTGCGGAGATGAACGGCTGATATGTATCGGTACGGGTGTCTTTGACATAGACAACACCGGTTGCGATCATCTCAACAAGAGAGAAACGTTTGCTCAGGCTGGAAATCCACGCATAGGTCTTCTCGCTGTCAGAGTCAGCTGCAAGCAGACTGTAACCGCCGTCACAGGCTTTGAGAGAGAAATAGATTTTTTCAGGTTTTACAATTTCCTTGAAAACCTGACTGGTAATGTAAGAAGAGAAATTCTCCTTTACAAATTTCTGGAAGGTTTTCGTGGTATAAACTTCTCCGGATACTTCATCAGTGATTCTGTCTCCACGCTCCAGACGGTTCTTGATCAGAGTCAGAACTTCGATCGTCCAGTTGATAAAGGAGATACTGCTGTAGGTCATGCTTTCCTGAAGCTGGTCGATCAGCTTTTTTGTCAGGACATTTGATTTGGCCGCTTCGTTAAAAAGTTCTTCGTTCATAATGTTCCCTCCATAATAAATGTATGTGGTAATTGATAATTTTTATTATAAAGTGCAGTTGTGCAAAAAGCAATGAAAAACAGATGAAACATCATAAAAATTGTATAAAATACACATACTTAGCACTTGCTGTTGCTTGAACCACATATTTTGAATATGTTGCAGAAAAATAGGGAATCAGTTACAATAGAATCAGGTGTGAAATCAGAATTCAAAATAAAGAAGAGAATAAGATCTGCCGGCAGTTCGGGGCAATTGATGGGATGGAAACAGAATGAAGAAGGATAAAGATAAGAAACTGACTTATTTTTTGAGAGCCGCGATGATGGTTCTGACAACGATATTAATCGTATTGTTTCTTGTGATCATGTCGATGGTGGGCAAAATACAGGGAACAGCCAGGGTTGTGAATTATGCGGGACTTGTCCGGGGTGGTACACAGAGGATGGTTAAGCTGGAAATCTCCGGTGCACCGCAGGATAAGATGTATGAGACGATTTCTTCTTACATAGAGGGGCTCCGAAATGGCAGTGAGAAACTGAATTTTGTACGTCTGGATGATGAAGATTTCCAGACTAAGATGGATGAACTGGAAAAATATTTTGATGAATTGAGAAGTGAAATCCTCCTTGTTCGCGAGAAGGGTTATGAGAATACAGAAATTATAGAAAAGAGCGAAAAATTTTTCCAGATCTGTGATGAGGCAGTAGGTTTTGCAGAAGTCTATTCACAGAAAAAAGCGACCGGACTGGATCATCTGGAAAAAATCGTATTGGTTGATATTCTGGGACTGGTATTGATCATTGCTACGGAACTGATAAAAGCGGTACGTTTTGCTGCACAGAATAAGATTTTGCAGAAAAAGGTCTATCTGGATGAGGCGACAGGCCTTCCAAACAAAAATAAGTGTGAGGAGATCCTGAATGAGACGGAGCCGGTACCGGTGAATGAGCTGGTGGCAATGTGTGTGTTTGATCTGAACAATCTGCGAACGATCAACAACAATCTGGGACATGACAAAGGGGATGAGTATATTCGCTCTTTTGCAATCCAGCTCCGTGAGGCGGTACCGGAAGAATTTTTTGTAGGTCGTGATGGTGGTGATGAATTCATTGCGGTTCTGAAGGGACTGGACCATGAGGGCGTTCGGAAATGTCTGCAGAACATCCGCAACCAGGCTGCAGAATATTCCAGACAGCATCCGGAAATGCCAATCAGCTATGCAGCCGGTTATGCACTGTCAAGTGACTTTGAAGGCAGTACGATGAGAGAACTCTTCCGTTTGGCTGACAAAAACATGTATATTGATAAGAATCGTGCAAAGATGGAAGAAGCTGCGGAGAAACAGAAGATGAATATTCGCCTTCTGGAAGAAATCACAGCGAAGGGATATCAGTTTACAGACTGTATTTACTGTGATGCACTTTTAGATCAGTACTATGTGCTGCGTGCGAGTTCGAGATTCTTTCTTGCCGAGGATGGAAGCTATTCCGGTGCTGTCGAGCAGATTGTACAGGAATTGGGAACGGATGAGAACCGCAAGAGTATGAGAAAGAAATTGCAGATTTCTTATCTTGCAGAACAGATCAAGGACAAAGGCGAGAAGCTGGAGCTTCCATATCAGTACAGGAAAGAGGACAGTATTTGTCGAGGACGAATGACAGCACTGTTTGTAAATAATACCGAAGATGGCAGGCTTCATCATTTCATTCTGGGATTTGAACCATTCCAGAATAAAAATGAAAACACGTCGGATGAAAAAACTCGATTAAATCGATATTATGAACAGCTGAAACAGTCCATTGTTGAAAACGAGAATTATGCGGAGGCACTCCTTCAGACTGCAAATGCAGTCTATACTGTGGATCTGACGAATGATAAGCTGGAGAATGTTTATTATCATGAAGCAGCATTTAAGGTTGAAAATGATATACAGACACCACGTTCTTATAGCGATTATTGCAATAAACGGAGTCGGTATGTGACCGAAGATACTTTGGAGAACTACAGAATCGTTGATTCTTCTTTCAAACTACTGAAGCGATTTGCTACAGGTGCGAAGCAGGTTACAGTAGAATACTGCGAAACGATGGGAAAAGAAAATAAGCCGGTATGGCTGCAGAAAACAGTTCTGATGTCCAGAGATATGGTGTATGATGCGAATACAGATAAAGAGAGTTCCGTAGTCCATGGAATTGTTCTGTTTAAGAATACTTCAGATTTCCATGAAAAGGAACAGCAGGAAAAAGCACGTCTGCAGATGGCTTATGAAGAAGCGGATTCCGAGAACAGAGCCAAGACGGAATTTATGAATCGTATGAGTCATGATATTCGTACGCCGATCAATGGAATCATGGGAATGGTAGATATCATCCGTAAAAACAGAGATGACCGGGAAAAAGTTGATGACAGTCTGGATAAGATTCAGTTGTCTACCCGACATTTGCTAGAGCTGGTCAGTGATGTCCTCGATATGAGCAAACTGGAAGCTGGTATGTTTGAGATTCATGAAGATGTATTTGATATGAATGAGCTTATGGATGAAGTTGCTGCACTTGTGGATGCTCAGCTGGTTGAATCCAGTATTACACATTGCAAGCACAGAAGTAATATTCAGCATACTGCCTTGAAGGGAAGCTCCCTGCAGCTGCGCCGCATTATGGTCAATCTTCTGAGCAATGCAATCAAATATAATAAACCAAATGGAACAATTGATACATATGCGGAAGAACTTTCCTGTGACGGTACAACCGTGTGGTATGAATTTAAAATCGTTGATACCGGAATCGGTATGAGTGAAGAATTTATAAAAGAACAGCTGTTTAAACCTTTTACACAGGAAAAGAATGACGCCAGAACACTGTACAGAGGAACCGGTCTGGGAATGTCGATCGTCAAGGCGCTTCTGGATAAAATGGGAGGTTCTATAGAAGTAGAGAGCCAACTTGGAGAGGGAAGTACTTTTACTTTCCGCCTTCCGTTTAAAGTTGATGAAAATGCCATCGAAACCAAAAAAGAAGAGCAGAGCTCAGGCGAACAGAAGCTGGAAGGAAAGCAGATTCTTCTGGTTGAGGATAATGAGATCAACATGGAGATTGCAGAGTTCTATCTGAAGGAACTGGGAATTGTGGTTGATAAGGCATGGAATGGCAAGGAAGCGATTGACAAGTTTGAAGAGTCAGCACCGGGAACTTATGATCTGATTCTGATGGATATTATGATGCCGGTTATGGGCGGCAGAGAAGCAGCCCGTCGTATACGGACACTGGAGCGATCGGATGCAGAAACGGTGCGTATATATGCCATGACGGCGCAGGTTTCTTCCGAAAGTGTACATAAATGTCTGGCTTCCGGAATGAATGGACACATTGCGAAGCCGATTGATGAAAGCAAACTCAGAGAAATCCTGACCAGATGTGAAAGCGTGAAAAAGCAGAAGGATTAAGATAAAATAGAGATACGATAAAGCAAGATCAAAAGTTCCAGTGAATTTTTGTTATCGCTAATCAATTATGTGCTGGAGACAGCCCGGATTGAGAGTGGAAAGACGAGTCTGAAAAAAGAAGTTCGCTGTGCTTCCAGATTGATCGAATCCTTTATCAATATCATTGGAAATTCACTGAAATATACTCCGGCAGGTGGTAAGATCACCATAGATATCAGGGAGATTCCGTTTGACAGGGAAAATTATATTGCATATAAGATTGTAGTTGAAGATACTGGAATTGGGATGAGTGAAGACTATCTTCCACATATTTTTGAAGAATTTTCCAGAGAACATACAAGTACGGAAAGCAAAGTAGTCGGAACAGGTTTGGGGCTTCCAGAGCTGCTGTTCCGATCGTAGCCATGACAGCGAATGCTTTTGAAGAGGACAGGCAGAAGACACTTGATGCAGGCATGAATGCACATGTATCAAAGCCGGTGGATATGAATGTTCTGTTCCGAGTGATGGCGAAGTTCATCTGATTTCGCTGTCGTTATAATATATGGAAGAAGCACAGTAAATAGCTGCATGAGGAGGAGCTGTCCATGATACAGCAGAAAAAGATTAATGTTGAAAGAATTCTTCGCGTCAACAGAGTAGGAGCATGGAGAATAGAAATTGAGGATGGGAAATCACCGAGATTTTATGCAGATGCGGTGATGGATGAATTACTTGGAATCCAGGGAGAAATCTCACCGGAAGAGCGATTTACATTTCATCGGGCGCGTGTACATCCGGATGATATGCAGTTATTTCTGGAATATTCAGATAAACTGTCAGAGACAAAATCAGAAATCGTATATCGCTATATTCATCCTACATTTGGAGAGATGTTCGTACGTTGCAGTGGCATAAGAGATAGGTCTGTAGTAGACGGTATTTCTATTATGGGAATACATCAGGACATTTCAGAGACAGCGCGTATGGAGAAAGAAAAAGAGGCAGAACGCCGTCTGGCAGAACTTAATGATACACTCCGTAAAGAAAAGATTGAACAGGAAGATTATTACAAAGAACTGCTGGAAATGCAAAGTTGTGGTGTACTTGCATATACAATTCCCGGGCATAAGATCATTCATATGAATGCACAGGCTTTGCGCATGTATGGTGTAAAGAGCATAGAAGAAGCACAGTCCAAACTCGGTATTATGCTGAAAAAAGTAATCTATCCGGATGTGGACGTAATAGAGAAGTTGAAAAGACTTCACAAAGTAGATGCTATGGTTGATTATGAGTGTATCATCGGGAAAGGTGAGTCGAATGAATGTCATGCACTTGCTACAACGAAAGTGGTTCGCATTCCGTCGGGAGAAAGAGCTGTGATCACCACATTTCTTGATGTATCAGAGATGGTAGTACTTAAGAATGCACTGCAGAAGGCGGAAGAGGGAAACAGGGCAAAATCATCCTTTTTATTTGCCATGTCACACGATCTGCGGACTCCGATGAATGCAATTATAGGATATGCAGAACTTATGGAGCGGCACTGGGGAGACAATGAGCTTACGACAAATTATCTACATAAGTTGAAGGGAGCGAGCCAGTTCCTGCTTGCATTGATAGGAAATGTACTGGAAATTGCCCGTATTGAAAGTGGTAAGGAAACTTTGAATGAAGCACCATGGAATCTGAAGAAAATAAATGATACGTTGGAGATTGTTCTTGACAGAGAAATTCTGAATAAACAGCTACATGTAGCACGAAATATAGAAATTCAGCATGCAGATGTATATTGTGATTCGCTGAAGATTCAGGAGATTATCATGAATCTTGTAAGTAATGCAATTAAATATACACCGGATGGAGGAAAAATAGACGTAGATATCGAGGAAATGGAGGATGTCAGAGAGGATTCCATAATTCTGCGGATTTGTGTTTCGGATACGGGAATTGGTA
>OGOT01001926.1_pt1 | contig 10921 bp, 10 predicted proteins | sample 1552791 | NCBI WGS metagenome assembly OGOT01 (sample SAMEA2580160, study PRJEB22360) | human gut metagenome | biome: human gut; feature: human-associated habitat; material: faeces | place: Denmark | collected 2008/2010
TGATGATGAACATGGAACGTCGTCACGGTGAAATGAAACCGGTTATCCAGAAAGCGTTGGTAAAATTGGATGGTGCTCCTTTCAAGGCGTTTGCCGCACAGCGTGAACGTTGGGCTATTGAAACAGACTATGTATATCCGGGTCCTATCCAGTACTTCGGTCCTACAGAAGTTTGTGACCAGGCAACCAAGACATTGCAGTTGGAACAAGGAAAATAATTCTTTCTTATTTCTATAAAGCATAAAGGAAACCCATCGGGGCTGATTGTAAAACCATTCTCCCGATGGGTTTTATTACATAGTATGTGGGAATAGGTAAAGGTAAAAACAGCTAAATAGGATAAAATGGTAAGAGAGAAAAGCACACGTCCTGCTCCCGTTAAAAAGAAGGCAGCCGCGAAACCTGTCCGCCGGGCTACACAGCGGAAGGCGAAAAAGAAACCGCAAAGAGAGATGCCGTCATGGCTTCGGTATGTCATTGCTGGGCTTATTGCTTTTTTATTCCTTGCCGCTTTCTTTTATTTCTTTATCCGTCCTTACTCTTACCGCTGGAAGCCTTGCTATGGCTTTAAAGCATACGGTGTATGTATGCCCTCGGGTTTTCAGGTGCATGGCATTGATGTTTCCCATTATCAAGGAAACATAGACTGGAAAATGCTGACTCAGACCCGACAGGGGAAATTTCCTATTCATTTTGTCTTTATGAAAGCTTCGGAAGGAGGAGATTATGGGGACAAGGCTTTTATCACCAATTTTGATTCGGCGAAAACACATGGGTTTATCCGTGGGGCTTATCATTTTTACAATCCGAAAACAGATCCCATCCGTCAGGCCGATTTCTTTATTAATTCCGTAAAGCTGGATTCAGGTGACCTTCCTCCCGTACTCGATATCGAGAAGAGAGGCAAGGACGAAAATCAGCTCCGTCGTGACCTTAAACTGTGGCTTGACAAAATAGAACAGCACTACAAAGTGAAGCCTATTCTTTATACTTCTTATAAGTTTAAAACTCGTTATCTGAATGATTCGGTCTTCAATTCTTATCCTTACTGGATAGCCCATTATTATGTAGACTCGGTGGAATACAGGGGAGAATGGAAATTCTGGCAGCATACGGATGTGGGTACGTTGCCGGGCATTCGTGAGAAGGTGGACTTGAATATTTTCAACGGTTCGTTGGAGGAATTGCAACTAATGACTATAAAGAAATAAAGGATACTGTGCCTGCGGTTTCGAAAACTTTCTTTATATTTGCTTTATGAACTTACTGCTCAATATTATTTGGCTGATTTGCGGCGGATTTCTGATCTGCGTGGAATATATTGTTTCCAGCCTGTTGCTGATGATCACTATCGTCGGCATTCCTTTCGGTTTCCAAACTTTGAAGTTGTCTATGCTGGCTCTTTGCCCTTTTGGGCGGGAAATACGCAGTTGTCCCGGTGATGGCGGATGTCTCAGTGTGTTGATGAATATCATCTGGATACTTGTAGGTGGAATCTGGATCAGCCTCTCTCATTTGGCATTCGGGGTGTTGCTTTGCATCACTGTTATCGGTATTCCATTCGGACTGCAACATTTCAAGCTGGCGGGCTTGGCACTTACTCCTTTCGGAAAGGAGATTGTATAAATATTGTATACCGATATGATCGTGTTGTCACTTTGGATAAAATGCAGCGTCCTACGTGCGTTTGTCACCACTTGATTCCGGTTCTAATTTTCAGGTAAGAAGAACAAAAGGACAAAAGAGAGAAAATCCGTTCTTTTGTCCTCGAATAAATCAATGCAAATCCTGCGTGATTGGTGGTAATCCTGTCTTTATCAAGTCCTTTTCATACTTAAAAATGGTATTATTTCATGATGAACTTCACAGCTGCCCAGTTGTTCTTTTCCCGATGGTGTACGAACTCCATTCCCAGACTTTCCGCTTTTTCGCGGATAAAAGGAATATCCTGCATATAAAATCCACTCATAAATATTTCCGAACCCGGATGCATACAGGCGGCATAATGAGGCAGGTCTGCCAGAAGAATATTCCGGTTGATATTGGCAATAATTACATCAAACGGCTTGCGGCCTTTCAACAAGTTGGCATCCCCCAGTTCCACTGTAATGTTATGGATATGGTTCAGTGCAATGTTGTCTTTTGAATTATTGACGCACCAGTCGTCAATGTCGATGGCTGTCACAGGATTGGCTCCGCACATGGAGGCAAGGATGGCAAGAATAGAAGTGCCGCATCCCATATCCAAGACTGATTTTCCTTTCAGATCAGCTTCTAACAGTTCGCTGATTATAGAGCTGGTCGTTTCATGATGCCCTGTGCCGAAAGCCATTTGCGGGTTAATCAGAATTTCATACTCAGTCTTCGGGGTGTCTTTATGGAACGTGCTGTGAATGCAGCAACGGTCACCGATGACGATGGGTTGAAAGAAGTTCTTCTCCCATTCTTCGTTCCAATTCTTGTCTTCGGCTTCTTTAATGGTATATTTCACAGTAGTGTCGGGCAGGGGGAAGCTCGCAATCATTTCTTTTAATGCTTCCTCATCGAACAAAGTCTGCTGGATATAAGCCTGTACTCCTGCTTCACATTCTACAAAACTTTCAAATCCTATTTCTCCGGCCAGTGCAGATACTACATCATTCACTGTTTCATTACAGGGATGTGTTGTAAAGGTTACTTCTAAATATTTCATACGCTTTCGTTTATTCTATCACTTTACGGAGCAGTGCCTCCATCTCATTTTTGAAAATACCCGCTTCATGTACTTTCACACCGTCCACATAAAACGTGGGAACGTAATAATAGTCGTATTGGTCGGCTATATCAGGATGTTGGGTTTCTTCTATCATTTCTATTTCTATAGGTTGGAATTCAGGGTGTTCTTCTTTTAGTTCTTCAATATAGCGCAGTGCTTTTTTGCAGAACGGGCATCTTTCCTGATAAAATAATTTCACTGGTTTCATGTGGCTGTTTATTTTAGGTTTATATACTCTTAAAAAGGGTAGTGGCAAAGATAGGGAGAAAAAATGAGAATAAGAGCAGAATCGGTATTAATTGCTTCTCTCTTTATACCCGTTCAGCATCTATTTATTTTCTTCATTCCGGTAGGATATCAACAGGAAGTTACTCTCAATAATGCTCTCATACTCTCATTAGTGGTATAATTCGCTTATAATGAGTGTGCTATTGATGATGGTAACATAAATGAGTATGAGGGCATTGACCTCATACTCATTTCTTGAAAAATAAATTATTCCAACTTGACCACGTGGTATAAAGTACCTCTGATACTGGCTCTTTTGGGTACATTCAGTTTATGTAGAATACGTCCGAACCAATTTATTTTATTGACGGATAGCTTATCACGTGTGTTTTCTTGGAGATAATTGAAAATCTCCATGGCAGTCAGCCATTCTCCCTCTTCATCAGTGGTTGCAGAAGAAAAGTTACAATGGAATAAATGCTCCAAAGGCGAAATTTGCTCAAATTCTCTGTTGCTTTGCCGCAAAACAGCCTCATCTTCATCATTCAGCCAGTAACGTTCCTGCTGATAAAGCAATGTCATGGCTTGTGCATAGAGCTGGCGGTAGTCTATGGTGACATGGGTATCAATGGGAGCGGTCACCTCGATACAGATAAAGCGACGGCTTCCCGTGGGGTCGGTGAGCAAATCCTTCTGATTGCTGGTGCCGATGAATGAGGCATAGCGGCGTAATTCGCGTACGCTGGTTCCATAGGGCTTTCGCAGGTTGGCCACCGGTTTTTGTAACAGATGTTTCAGAAAACCTTGCTGGTTCATCGTAATCTGGTCGAATTCGTCCAGGTTGATAAGGAAAAATCGTCCCAAGGCACGCTCCGCTTCCTGTTTGCTGCTGAAGTCCAGGCTGTCGGCATAGCCGAAACGCAGTTCGGGCGGTAGCAGGATGCGGCAGTAAGTGGATTTCCGGAATCCTTGTGAACCCACCAGCAAAGGCGAAGTACTGTTGCCATGCTGACGGTCCATCCCCCTCCAATGCGCCACCATGCCCAGAAACCAACGGTAAAAGAGTTCTTCCCAATGCGGATTGTCACAGGGAACGAGCCGGGCCAATGCGCGGATGCGGTCAGTACCGTCCCATCGGGGAAGGTCACACAAGTATTCTTCTACGGGATTGTAAAGAGGGACGAAATCGGAAGTGAGAAAGCGGTCGATATCGCGGTCCCACACTTGCAGTCCCTCTTTCAAGGCGTAAAGGGCGATGCTGTTTCGGGTACGTTTTTCCAAGGGTTTGAAATAGAAATGAACAGAGTCCCGCTGGCGGTATTCCACCTCGTCCAGTACGGTGTTGAAACGGAATTCGTACCGTCGTTTCAAAAACTCCTCCAGCCGGAAGGTGGCTTCCTGCTCTTTGTTGAGGCCACCTTTCTCGCCAAAGCCTTTCATCTCCCGATATCCGTTGCCGAAAGCCATGCGGATGGCTTCCGTGTTCGTTTCGTGGAAATAGTGCATCAGTGTACGCCGCACGGCTTCTTCTTCGGGGATGCCTGCTTTGAAGCATTGTTCTACCAGATGGGGCAGCAAGGGCTCCAGTCCGTCATCACGTTTCCAGTTTTCCATTTCGGCCAATGCTCTTTTTCGTGCCGATTGGTACATCAGTGCCAAAGTCTGTAAACTTTCACATCCGGGCGTCATTCGTTCCAGTGCGGTTTCGCTGTTTTGTTTGCGTTGGCGGAAAGACTCTTCATCGGGCAGGGCAAGCGGTTGCTCTATGCAGAAGGGGACGGACGAAGGGTTATAGTAAGGTTGTTCATCCACGGTCATGCGGCAGCTTTGCATCAGGTCCGGTTCCTTCAGTGTGATGCCGAAAGGAAGCATGGGCTGGTAGCAGGTCACCGCCAGCCGATAGGCGTGAGCATGAAACAGGAGAGCCTCCTGTATGGTGGGCAGAGTGCCGTCGGGGCGTGCGAAGCGTACCCATATCTTTACGCTCCGTCCGCTTGAACCGCAGAAAGCGGCAAAGGTCTGTGGCAGTTGTGCTACTTGGCGTTTCACATATTCCACCTCATACTGGTCGGCCAGCCGGTTCACTTCCAGCTGCACTAGTCCGTTGTAATGTTTCATGCGTTTCTCGCCATTTTGCTTACGGGTATATTCTACAGCAGGATAGACACGCGGCAGTTTGTCGATATGGGCGTAGTGGGCGGACGATCCTGTCAGCCGGGGCAGTATTTCACGCAGTTCCGATATGTGTCCTGCTTTGTTCTCTGTCTTTATTTTCTCGAGGAATGCGTCCGAATCGCATAGTGACAAGGCTTCTGTCCCCTGTTCTTCATCTTTCCTGATGAGTGTAATTTTCATATTTGTCTTTCGTTTAAATGTTTTTTGGCTTTATGTACCTCCCATGGAAAAAGATGATGTTCTGTCGTGTGGAGAAGACCGCGTTTGGCGAGTGTCTATGTGTGCATATTTTTAGTAAAGGTAAGGTTTCTTTCCGGATTCTGCAAGTGCTTTCCGGATTAAATGCCGTTTTTTCTTTTTCCTTTCTTTCCTGTGTTTTTATTCTTAGTCTCAGTGCGTATTTCCCTGTTCCTTATTTGTTTTCTACCTTTTCTTTTCTTATTTTTGTATGTTTATAATTAGTTAGCCACCCTTGTGATTAAGTCTAGTCACAAGGGTGATTAAAGTTAACCACAAAGGTAGTTAAACTTAATCACGTCCGTGATTAACAGATATTGAAAGTTCATTAATAAAAGAAGAACAGTATGGCAATACTATTTGATTGGTACGAGAATCCCAAATCACCTGAGCAACAAGGGGAAGAGAATACGTTGCACCCGCGTCTCCGGCTGAACGGAAAGGTGAGCACGGCCCAGCTCCGTGCCCGTATTCAGAAACATTGTACGTTGACTGAAACGGATGTGGTAGCCGTGCTCGATGCGCTGTCACGTGCCATGGGCGAGGAGTTGGCGGAAGGCAAACAGGTGCATCTGGACGGCATCGGTTTCTTCCGTCCCAACCTGGTGAGTACCGGGCCGGTAACGGAAAAGACGAAACGTAAGAATACGAAGGTGAGGCTCAAGGGGATTGTTTACCGTCCCGATCAACTATTGATGGATGAGGTGGGAAAGGTAAAGGTGCAGCGTACCCGGTTCTCGTTTCATTCCAGTAAACTGACCGATGAGGAGATTGACGCATTGCTGACGGAGTACTTCACAACCTGTGATTTTGTGCAGCGGAAAAGTTTCCAGCTTCTTTGCGGTATGACACAAAGCACGGCCAGCCGCCATTTACGCCGCTTGTGCGAGGAAGGAAAGCTGAAAAATGTGGGACTTCCCAAACAACCGGTTTATAAGCCGATAAATGGGTATTATGTTGTGAATGAATGATTTAAAGTGAGAGAAGCAAGAAATTAGGAGTGAGGGCATGAGGGCAATGCTCTCACTTTTTAACATGCCCTCACTGTGGGTAGTGGTTTAATAATGAGTAGGTTATGGCTTTTAGTGAGGGCATGAGGGTATAAGTGGGTGCAACTTATTATAAAAAGTTGTTTTACCACCAGATTTGTTTACCATCAACGTATGTGAACGGACGTTCTTCTGTTTTCCGTGTGTGCAGAAATAGATAAAATAGTTGAAGTCCGTTACTAAAATAGGGAAATCCCTACCAACTAATAGGGATTTTCTTTGTTATGAACTGAAACCTCTGGCTATCTTTGCACTAGAAAAAGTAGATAGAATAACAAATAAAACAGGTACGAGTATGAAAAAGATTGTATTAACTTCGCTTATGATGGTGTGCTTGCCTTATTGGGCAATGTCACAAAGCGTTGATGACGACCTTTATTTCATCCCTAAGAAAAAAGCTGAAAAGAAAGAGGAGGTTAAGCAAGAGGTGAAAGTGGTGGTTCCGCAGAAGCAGAACACGACTACTGTTTACGCAGCCCCCGGTTCTACAGTGGTGGTGAAGGATGTGAAAGGAAAGGTTCGCGATGTGGATGAGTATAATCGTCGTTATACTTCACGTGATAATAATTTCTCGATGGAGAATGATACCTTGTATATTGAGGAGAAACCTTTGAATGAGAGAGGAGAATGGGTTAATGGTTTTGAGGGTTCTCAAGACGATTATGAATACGCGATGCGTATCGTCCGTTTCCGTAATCCCCGTTACGCCATTCCGGTAAGCAGTCCGCTCTATTGGGATGTAGTTTACGGTTTGCCTTCATGGGATTGGAATGTATATGATGACGGATTGTATGCATACGTCTTTCCCACTTACACGAACCGCTTATGGTGGGATTGGCGTTGGAATTATCCATATGGCGCCAGTTGGGGATTCAGTTGGGGATGGAGTTCGCCATGGTACTACAATAGTTGGTACTATCCCGGTTATTGGGGTGGCGGCTACTGGGGTGGCTATTGGGGCTACCATTATCACCATCACCATTATTATCCGCATTACTTCGGTCACGGTTGGGGTGGTGGCTACTGGGGAGGTAGTCATGGATGGTATGGCTCAAGCAGACGTAACCCGGGGATACATGCCGGAAGATATACCAATAGCTATAGTTCTTCACGCCCAAGCCGGAATAATTACGTGAATAGTTATGATAGGAATAGTCGTAATTCATACGTAGGAAATTCCAGACAAAATGTCCGTAATAGTGCTAATAGTTATCGTACCGCAACACGTAACGGTTCTTCATCAGGAAGAGTGGTTTCGGGATCTAACAGTGTAAATTCGGTTCGTCCTAATAGAAGTGCTATCAGAACCCGTACCGGAGAAACTCTTTCACCAAGTCAGGCAGCAGGAGTTCGTCCGGGTAATTCGTATTCACGTCCGACAGAAGGAAGGGGTTCTTCCTATACCAGACCAAGCAGTACTCGGAGCAGTGTGGGAAATGCAGCAGGATCTGCTTATCAGAGAACAGGGGCTGCAAGTCGTGGCGCTTATCGTAACAATAGTGGCGTTTCGAATTCTCGTAGCAGTTCATACTCTCGTAGCAGTAGTCCTTCTCGTAATAGTTCGTCTAACTCTTACCGTAGTAGTGGAACTTCTTCTTCCCGTAGTAGTTTTTCTAGTGGCGGTGGTGCTTCTCGCAGTTCCGGTGGCGGTGTTTCCCGTTCAAGTGGTGGCGGCAGATCGCGTACCAGATAAGTGGTAGATTAAACTAGACAGTTGAATTTAATAGAATTGATGTATGAAAAATAAAGTAATAGTAACCGCTTGTGCGTTGTTGGCAATGACAACGGCAAGCGCACAAAATGCTTATGATGCGGAAAAGTTGCTGGGGAATGACTTGAATGGAACAGCACGATTTGTTGGTATGGGTGGTGCCATGGGAGCTTTGGGCGGTGATATATCTGTCATAAGCTCCAACCCTGCGGGTATCGGCATTTTTCGTAGTAATGACGTGTCTATTTCTTTTGGTTTTAATAATACTTCGACAAAGAGTAACTTTAGTGGTGTGTCAATGAATGAAAACAAAACGCGCGCTTCATTTGACCAGATTGGATTTGTTTATAGCAATAAGATAGGCAATAATACTTCTTTGCGTTTTGTGAATTTCGGATTCAATTACCATAAAAGTAAAAACTTCAATCGCCTTTTCTCTATGGGAGGGGCGTTGGATAATTTGTCACAAAGCTTCCAGCTGGCTCAGGAGATGGAACGATATGGATTGACGGAAAGCGAGTTTAATGACATACTGGATGTGAAGAATCCTTATACCAAATATTGGAATCAGTTACCTGTTTTAGGAGTAATGGGGGTGAGAACCGGTGTGGTTGACTGGGTTAATGATTCTGAAAAGAATATTCATGCTCCATGGGGGTGGAATGGTTTTAACAATAACTTCTTTAGTAAGGAAACAGGAGGTATCAGTCAATATGATTTTAATGTTTCATTCAATATTGAAGATAGGGTCTATTTAGGAGCTACCCTGGGGGTCTATGATGTGAATTATGATCGTTATACTTCTTATACGGAAAATTTGAATGATGATAACGGTGCGGATAATGGGGGGTATACATTGGATAATTATTATAGGCTGGAAGGGACTGGTATGGATTTAAAATTGGGTGTTATTATACGGCCTATAGAAAGTTCCCCTTTCCGTTTGGGATTTGCTGTGCACACGCCTACATGGTATGATTTAAGAGAAAGCTATAATGCCGCTTTATCTTCTAATATTTTAGCTTGTGAGGCACCCTATAACCAGACATTGAGTGATTTTCTGGTAACTCCGGAATATGATTATTTGACCTATGATTATAATCTTACCACTCCGTGGAAATTTAATATCAGCGCAGGTACTACTTTTGCGGGTGCAGTGGCAGTAGGTGCGGAATATGAATATCAGGATTATTCTTCCAGTAAGCTCAAGGATGTGGATGGTTATGAATTGGGAGATCAGCCCAGCGTTGAGAATTATTTGAAAGGTGTCCATACTTTCCGTATCGGAATGGAAACGAGGATTATACCTGAGTTTAGCATTCGTGCAGGATATAATTACTCTTCGGCTGCTTTTTCTAAAGATGCTTATAGTGCCTTGTCTTTATATAGCACGCGTACTGATTTTAATAATACGGAGTCTAAGAATACATTTACGTTTGGTCTTGGATACCGTGGCAGTGTAATTTATGCGGATTTGGCATATAAATATGATATGTATAAATCAAACTTTTATGCTTTTGATGATATAGATCTTCCGGCAACTAAAGTGGACAATGAACGGCATCAGTTGCTTTTGACTGTCGGTGCTCGTTTCTAAGAATTAATTGTGAGTCTAATATAATTAACTTGTGATATACCGGGAATGCTTTATTGCTTTCCGGTATATTTTTTGCTAATGTTTCATCCTGGTTTTCAAACAAAAGGGTTATCTTTGTAAAAAGAGGTTTTTATGGAACAGAAAGATAAATACATACGGTTTGATTGGGCAATCAAGCGTCTTTTACGCAACAAAGCCAATTTTGGTGTCCTAGAAGGTTTTCTTACCGTACTTTTGGGTGAGAAGATTCAAATCATGGAAATCCTTGAGAGCGAAGGTAACCAGCAACGGGAGGATGATAAGTTCAACCGGGTAGATATTAAAGCCCGTAATAGCAAGGATGAAATAATACTAGTGGAAGTGCAGAATACGCGGGAGTTATATTATCTTGAACGAATACTTTATGGAGTGGCAAAAGCAATAGCCGAACATATAGATTTAGGTGGAATTTATGCAAATGTCAAGAAAGTGTATTCTATCAGTATTCTTTATTTTGATATTGGCCAAGGAAATGATTACCTCTACCATGGTCAGAATACATTCCTCGGTGTCCATACTGGTGACTGTTTGAAAGTAACCACTAAAGAACAAGGGGCTATTATCCGCAAATTGCCTGCCGAAATATTTCCTGAATATTTTCTTATTCGTGTGAATGAGTTTAATAAAGTGGCGGTTACTCCTTTGGAAGAATGGATAGAATATCTTAAGACTGGAACTATCCGTCCGGATACAACGACTCCCGGATTGGAGGAGGCGAGACAGAAACTTATTTATTATAATATGAATAAGGCTGATAAACTGGCTTATGATCGGCATCTGGATGCATTGATGATACAAAATGATGTATTGAATACCGCTAAATTAGAAGGATTAGAGGAAGGTCGTGTAGAAGGACGTGAGGAAGGTATCATGGTAGGTCGCCAAGAAGAAAAAATAGCTACAGCCCGTAACTTGAAATCTTTGAATATTCCTATTGCTGTTATTGTTCAAGCTACAGGCTTGTCTATAGATGAAATAGATAGACTTTAATGAATGAAGGTATGTCAGGATTCTGTCGTGTAATCACGGATTCTGTCATTTTGAGTCATGGTGAGGGATCTTGTGAGAACAAATGGGGACATTCATTAAATATTACAAAATCAGCCAACTAATTCATACACAAAGTATTG
>OGOT01001934.1_pt1 | contig 10897 bp, 8 predicted proteins | sample 1552791 | NCBI WGS metagenome assembly OGOT01 (sample SAMEA2580160, study PRJEB22360) | human gut metagenome | biome: human gut; feature: human-associated habitat; material: faeces | place: Denmark | collected 2008/2010
CACCATTGATCATATATGAAATATCCTGTGTTTCGTAAAATCCCTTTGGTACAAGGAAAGTCAGAAGTGCAGCGACAACAACTACTAAAAAGATAATAATGTAGGTGTCAGGCACTTGAAATCCCTTGTTAAAAGACTTTAACCCTTTTCCTTCTTTTTTGCTCATTTTCGAGTTTCCCTCCCATTTTTGATATACTATATCAGTGTACCATAGAATGCCTAAAATATAACTAAAAATTTACATATTTTATCAATTTTTGTCATTTCCCTGTATTTTTATACATCAAAAGATAGGTGTTTTATTCAATCAATCACATCATTCTGAAATCTTGACAAATGTTCATAAGGTAAGATCAGTCTTCCCCTGAACAGTCCGCACCCATCATTGATCAGGCTGTTATCTACTGCGGAAAACATATTTACATCCAGATCTGCCAGTTCCAACTGCAAAAGACGCATACCCCGTTCATAGGCTTCATCGAAATAAACGCACTCGCCTTCTGGAATAGCATCACGTCTTGCACGCTCATCCTGCTGTTTCTTCTCATATCCCAGATGATTCGCCGGACCAATTTCCGCAGTGTCATCCATTTTCTGGGTACGTAGCTGCACTTCCATGAAAGAACGGGAACTGTTATCATAAACTGTGATATGTAATGACTGATATCCTTCCCCGCTGGTTCCACAGATATAATCCCGGTAATACATCTTCACATCTTCATTAAGAAGCGGCGACGTACTTTTCTTTACTCCATAGGCAGACTCCACCGTAAACCCTCGTTCTTCCAGGAACCCGGGAAGAACATTGGCAATCTCATAAAGATAGCGGATCGACGCCGTTTCCTGATCTTCTCCTGGTTTCAGATGACACTTGGGCATACACAACACAATTCTGTATGCAATAAAATCCCGAAAACAACTGAGTTTATTTTTCAGTTCCGACACAGGAGGATAGGTTCCATGTTTTGTATAATAATCGTAAATATATTCCACAATATAGCCGTTAAATTTCTCTTCTGCCCGGATCAGCGATTTGATCCTTCCTTTAAATGTAAACGCAAGAAACGGATATTCATGAGCCATATATTTATAAAATTCCCGGATCTTCTGGGACTGGGCCGTAAGGAAATCATTGTGTTCTAAAAGCTCTGTGATCTGAATCAGGAAATTCACATGCATCATATCAATTTCATTATGAGTAAGTTTCGCTTCTTTTCTCAGATCCCGAGTATATTTCTGTAAAATTTTTAAAACCGTATCTCCTGAATACAGGTAATCATTTAATGTAATCATAAGCTTTTCCTCTTTTGGAGTTATAGCGTGTTTGAAGATTGTAGAAATGATTTTTCAAACACGCTATAATCTATAACCGAAATTTAGTTTTTCATTAATTTTAATGCTTTGTCAATATATCTACTGTTCTGTCAGCCTTTAACCAAACTGCTTCTTTTTCTTCATGAGTAACAAAGATCAACGTCTTTCCCTCCGTCTTTTTCAAAATATAATCAATTGTTTTTGCTCTGGTTTTTTCATCAAGACCTCTGAGAGGTTCATCCATGATCACACAGTCTGATTCAGCCAGCAATGCCCTCAGGATAGATACTCTCCTGCGCATTCCTCCACTCAGTTCACGAACCGGTTTCTGCCATATCTCAGTAAGTGCAACTGCTTTATACGCCTCCTCCAGTTCTCTGTCTGTTATTGTTTCTGTACATACCAGTCTTATATTAGAAGCAGCGCTCAGATTTTCACACAGACGATCTTCCTGAAATACTGCACTGAGTTTCCTGTCACTTACCCCTTCTATTTTCCCCTTATCCGGAACATCCAGTCTCAGAAGAAGCCGTATCAGTGTTGTTTTGCCACATCCGGATCTTCCTCTGATACAAGTGGTTTTCCCTTCCGGAAAAACACAGGACAAGTCTTGCAGTACCTGCTGTTCTCCGTATGCTTTACTAATATGATCTACCTTTATATCCATATCTCTTCTCCGCCTGTAACAGACCTCATAAATAATGCATTTAAGAGGATTATCATAAATCAAAATTTCCGTTATCTATGTTCTATCATATAAACTACTCTGCTTACAATTCCAAGAAAACACTTTTCAAATACAAAACTGATCACAATTATCACAATTGTCCACGCAAAAAGATCCGGAGTATTCAGATATATTTTTGCATTATACAATTTCTCACCAATAGAACCTGAAGGTACTCCGATAACCTCTGCTGCCACTCCTGCCTTCCAGCACATTCCAAGAGAAAGCCTGCATGCTGAGAGAAAATAAGGCAGTACCTGCGATACATAAATATACCTGATCTGTCTTCTGAGATTCACACGAAATACTTTTGCCATTTCCAGTATCTTCCTGTCCGTCTGTCGTATTCCCTCAAGGATATTTGTATATATCACCGGCAGAACCATAAGAAAGGAAATAAAAACTGACAGATTTTTCGAAGGAATCCATATCAGGCACAAAATAATAAAAGATGCCACAGGTGTAGATTTGACCACTGCGATCACAGGTGCTGTCAGGATTTCCACTGTTTTTGACCAATATGCCCACACTGCCAGAAAGATTCCCAGAAGCACAGCCAGAAGAAATCCTGTCACAATGCGTACAAAACTAAATCCGACAGACTGCCAGAAATTTCCGCTGAAAATCAGTTCAAAAAGCTTTCGGACAACAGAAACAGGAGATGCCAGAAGGATCTCCTGTTTCAGATACATACTCGCAAACTGCCAGATTGCAATCCAGAAAAGTACTGCTAATATGCGAATTCCTGTATATTTCGTTCCATTGTCAGTTTTTGCTCTATCGTTTGTAATAGAATGCATCATCCGGCAACTGTCCTCCTATAATCTCAGGATTCTGATCATCCAGGGTTGCCAGATATCCTGAAAGCATGGTTTTCATCTCATCACCTTCAATAAACACAATACTGCAGTCAGGGATTGCTTTCTGTGCAACTTCTTTTGCAATAATATCATGGTCTCCTATGATCTGGGCCGCAGCTTCTGTGTCACTATTAACAAAATCTACAGATTCTTTATAAGCATCCATAAAATCATTTACTTTATCTGCATGATCCTGAACAAACTCATTGTTCGCGATCACAACTCCTGTCACCAGTTTACTTCCGTCATCCATGGAATCTTCCCACAGTTTGTTCAGATCCAGGGCAACCTTCAGCTTATCGTTTTTCATCAGCGCTGTAGTTACAAAAGGCTGCGGAAGAAGTCCGACTGCTGTCTGATCCTGCACAAGTGCGGAAACTACCTCTGCGTGCTCAGATTTAAATTCAACAGTCACATCTTTTTCAGGGTCGATTCCATTCGCTTTAAGAACAGAGTTCAGGGCATATTCCGGAGTTGCACCCTTCCCACTGGCATAAATAGTCTTTCCCTTAAGATCCTCCACAGATTTTACACTGTCTCCATTCTCCACAAGATAGAGAACACCCAACGTATTGACCGCCAGAACACTGACATCCTTATCTGTCTTCTGATACAACGTTGCTGCCAGATTTGCCGGAACAGCTGCAATATCAAGCTTGTCCTGTACTACCATCGGAACAATCTCATCCGGAGATGCAGCAATCGTAAAATCGTATCCGTCTTCATCAAGAAGCTGCGCCATTCCCATTGCTGTCGGACCTTTCAGGGCGCCTATCCGGACAGCATCCGAAGATGATCCTTCGGATGCCCATACGCTGACCTCTCCAGTGTTACCGGTCAATCCTGCACAGATACACAAAGCCATTGCACAAATCATCAATTTTCTTTTCATTTTACTCAACATCCTTTCTTTATTTAAGAATTTAAAAATCATTTACAGCAGTTCAGAAAAATAATACAAATAAGGCGCAAAACTCTGTCTTTATGTCCCTGATTTCAAATCTGCCAGTATTTTTCTTAATTTACTTCCATAATCTTTTCCTGCTGCCCAGCCGCCGCCATAAGGATTTTCCTGGATTCCCAGCCATTCCACGTAAGGCGCCGTCTCTCTTGTCACGTAATCGAAGCGTTCATCTACGCATTCCTGATTCAGGGAATCTGTGGAGGCGTAGGCTTTGAGATGCTGAACCTGAGCACGTATTCCTGTTCTTACATCCGGAAATGCGATTCCTTTGACCCCACCTCCGGTTGTTCCAAGACCTGCGAAATTGAACTGGTCGATTCCCGCATCCCCACCGAAACTCAGCCATCCGGTTTCCAGCATTGCCTGCGCAAAAACTACTTCACCACGTACATTCTCGGCATTTGCCTCCTCTACAATAATATTGCAAAAGGTATCTATATCAGATGCTCCGCCGCCACTGAGTTCTTCAGATGGGTAAGTGCATCCCTGACTGTTGTATAATGAACACATTTCATCGACGGAAACAGTTGTTCCACCCATAATCGTGTAGTATCCATAAGTATTATCTGTCGGGTCTTCATCGGAGATAATTTCTTCTCCGTTATTTTCTGCATTTTCGAGATATTTAGGTTTGGAGATCTGTCCCTCTCCTGAATGATCAGTTTCCTGACTGTTTTTTTCTGCACTATCAGTTGTTTTAGCTATCGTGTCGTCATCTGGGGTATCTGCAGCATTGTCTGCTGCGCTGTTTTCTGTATCAGTGGACGCTATCCCTTCACTGGCACTTACCAAAGCAGGTGCCCCAAACATCAGGGCACCTGTTATTGTCATAAGCAGCCAGAAATATTTTCCCGGCACTTTTTTCATCTTATGCGTTTACCTTTCTCATTGCAGCTTCTACCACATGACCAACCAGTACAGAAGTTGTTACACTTCCAACACCGCCAGGTACAGGTGTAATAGCATCTACGATAGGCTCTACTGCTGCGTAATCAACATCACCGCAGAGTTTGCCTTCTGCATTTACGTTGATACCTACATCGATGATTGTCTGGCCTTCTTTTACATATTCGGCACCAACAACACCGGCGCGGCCTGCTGCTACAATAATGATATCTGCTTCACGTGCTACAGACGGCATATCTACAGTTCTTGTGTGGCAGATCGTAACAGTTGCGTTCTTTTTAACCAGCATCATTGCTGCAGGTTTACCAACAACAAGGCTTCTTCCGATTACTACTGCCTTTTTGCCTGTGCAGTCGATTCCGTAATGATCAAGGATTTCCATACAAGCCTGTGGTGTACATGGCGGGAAACCAATCTTCTTGCCTGTGAATACACCGGACATGGAAAGGTCTGTCATACAGTCAACGTCTTTTTCAGGAGCAAGTGCATTCTCGATCACTGCCTGATCCAGATGTTTTGGAAGCGGACGGAATAATAATACGCCGTGAATGCTGTCATCTTTATTTACTTTATCGATTGTTGCAAGAAGTTCTTCCTGGGAAACATCTTCCGGAAGTAAGATTTTCTCACATGCAACGCCTAAAGTTTCGCAGCGTTTTGTTGCTCCTCTTTCATAGGAGATATCACTTGGGTTTTCACCAACACGGATGATGCAGAGAGTAGGATTTACTCCTTTTCCCTGAAGCTCTGCTACGTTTGCTTTGATTTTCTCGTTTAATGCTGCTGTTACTTCTTTACCTAATAACTGCTTAGCCATTTGTCGTTCCCTCCGAAATTATACGTTATTATTCTATACTGTATCTGAATGATTTCAGCATAACCGCCTCATAAATCATATGCACTCTGTAAAAAATTACATCTAATAAATAACTTTACACTTTATTAAAAGAGACGGAAAACAATACAGAAATTTCTATTTTATTTACTATTATTTCAGTCTGCCAAGTACGCTGTTAAATGTGTCATCTGCGATCTTTGTATATTTCTCAAGCATCGCATCTGCTTTTCTGTTTAATTCTTCTGCATACTCTCTGTCAGCCATGGATTTTGTGTTGATGTATACGTTCAGGCTGGCACCCTGTAATGCTGCTTTACAGAAAGCTGCACCAACGCCTGCATCACTGATGGCAAGCTTAGAGCCTTTTGCACCGAATTCTACGATCAGTTCAATTGCTTCACAGCATTTCTCCATGATCTCCATTGGTACAGAGCAGGCATCTTTTAATACGATTTCCATTACTCTTGCTTTCTCAGCTTTTTCTTCCTCTGTCTCTTTTGGCATTCCATATGCTTTGGATAATGGCTCGAATACTTCTGCATCACGCTCGATCAGACGAAGGAAATCCTTCTGAAGCTGATCACATTTTGCTTTTAATTCATACATTTCTTCTTCCACATCCGCATATTTCTTCTTGCCTACAGTAAGGCTTCCTACCATATTTCCAAGAGCAGTTCCTACTGCACCAACTAATGCAGACGCACCGCCGCCGCCCGGAACCGGAGCCTTAGATGCCAGAACTTCAACGAATTCTGTACATGTACTTGTTGAGAATCCCATTTTTTCTCCTGCACGTCTTTAAACGCCCAGAAACCACGTCCTACATGGTTAAATACGCCGTCCAGCATCACCCGGATGCCCAGCCTTCCGGCGGCGGCGCAGAGGCTCTGAAAGTCCTCCTCCGTGCCCAGGACCGGATCGATTTTGGTGTAGTCCGCCGTGTTGTACCGGTGGTTGGAATGGGCCTCAAAAATGGGGTTCAAATAGAGGCAGGTGACATGGAGGGATTTTAAATAGGGCAGCTTTTCCTCAATCCCTCTTAAGGTGCCCCCGAAATAGTCGGAATTGGTCACCTCACCCCGTTCGTTGGGCCGCCAATAGGGCTGGCCGCCCCAGTCCTCTCGGATGGTCCGGTCTGGAAAGGGATTATTCACCGGACCATCCGGGCGGTAAAATCGATCGGGAAAAATTTGATAGAAAATACCGCCGCAAAGCCAGCCCGGGGTCTGAAAGCCCTTTTCATACACCGTAAGCTGCCAAAATGTTCCCGAGGAAAGGGCTCCCTTTCCCCCTTCCCCTTTCAGAAGAGGCATTCGGCCCCGGCAGGTCTCCAGCTCAAACCGGTACCAGTAAAGCCCGGCCTCCGGCGGGGCAAAGTCACATTCCCAAAATTCATGGCCGTCCCCGTCCATGCCGCACCAGAACATGCTGCTGACCATATCGTTTTTGCTCTTATCATCCTGCACCAGCAGGTAGGACGCGGAGCATCTTAAATCTCTGGGAAGCCGTATTTTAAAATGAATCCGGGTTTCCTCCTCCACCGCTCCGACAGGCCGGCGGTGGAAGGGGTCCCGGGAATCAAACAGCTGGTTCATGCTGGTCGTCTCCTTCCTGGGGAAATATTTAAGGAAAAGAAGCATTAGGGCAAGGCGGAGCCGCCGGAGGGCCTGTGAGGGGCGGAAAAGACCTCCCTTTCCCCGCCTTTTTTCCGGAACGCGTTTTAGAGCCCCTCTCGTACCAGGAAACCGGCGGAAAACGGCCGCGGCATAGGGTTTTCCGGAACTCCGCGCCGGAGTGCTGTCCGGCAGGCGCCGCTGGAAACCGAAGCTGCGGCTCCAGACCGAGAGCTCCCGGCGGCCCCGCTTGACCCTTCGCTTGCAGGCGGAAAATAAAGGCCGGCAGGCCCCGATGATTGGGAAAACGGGCCTAAAGCGGAAACAGCCGGACAGGCGGCTTCACACAGGCCCGTTTGGTGATTCGATGAAATCGTGTCGTCCGCCTCACACGGAGGGAAAAGCGGTGAAAAGGATAAAAACAAAAGAAGCTTTGTGAATTACGGAAAAGGGAAATAGTATCCGTGGGCCTGCGAGCCCGCTATCGCGTTATTTCGCCCTTGACCGGGGAGGCGCCCCAGATATCCCGGGCGTATTCCCGGATCGCCCGGTCCGCGGCGAACCGGCCCGCCTGGGCGATGTTTACCAGGGACATCCGGTTCCAGGCAGTCTGGTCCTTATAAACCTGACTTGCCTTCTCCTGGACGGCGGCGTAATCGCTGTAATCCGCCAGCACCATATAACGGTCGGTGCTCAGCAGGTTTTGGGTGATTTTCTCAAATTTCATGCCGTTGAACCCGGAAACCGACATTTCGTCGATAGCCTTTTTCAAGGCGGGATTGTTGTTATAGCACAGATAGGGATTATAGCCGTTCTGCCGCAGGAGGTTCACCTCGGGAGTGGTCATGCCGAACAGGAACATGTTCTCGCTGCCGACGGCCTCGTGAATTTCCACATTGGCTCCATCCAGAGTGCCCAGAGTGATGGCGCCGTTGATCATCAGCTTCATATTGCTGGTGCCAGAGGCCTCGGTGCCCGCCAGAGAGATCTGCTGGCTGATCTCCGCCGCCGGATTCAGAATCTCGGAAACGGTAACCCGGTAATCCTCCAGGTAAATAACCTTTAATTTATCCTTCATGGCCGGGTCCTTGTTGATGGCCTCGCCAAGCTCCGCGATAAAACGGATAATCTCCTTGGCGAAATAGTAGCCGGGCGCCGCCTTGGCGCCAAAGAAATAGGTTTTAGGGGTGAAGTCGGCATTGGGGTTCTCCCGCAGCCACTGGTAGGTGGAGAGAATGTGCAGGCCGTTCAGCAGCTGGCGCTTGTATTCGTGCATCCGCTTGACCTGGCAGTCAAAGATGGAATTGGGATCGATCACCACTCCGTTTTGCTGCTTCACATAAGCGGCCAGGCGCTTTTTGTTCTCCAGCTTGATTTTTTTGAGCTTTTCCAGCACAGCGGGGTCGTTTTTATAGGCCATCAGCTTTTTCAGCTCCGCGGCGTCATAGACATAGCCGTCTCCGATCAGCTCGGTGACCAGGGAGGCCAGGCCCGGATTAGCCTGGTTCAGCCAGCGGCGGTGAGCGATGCCGTTGGTCACGTTTTTAAACTTATCCGGCATGACCTGGTAGAAATCCTTAAAGACGGTTTCCTTTAAAATCTCGCTGTGGAGCTTGGAAACCCCATTGATGGAGTGAGAGCCGATTACCGCAAGGTTGGCCATGCGGACGATGCCGTCGTTGAGCACCGCCATGCGGCCCACCTGACAGCCGTCCAGGCCCAGGTCGTGCATCTGGGCGCAGAAGCGGCGGTTAATCTCCTCGATGATCTGATAGTTTCTGGGCAGGCGCCGCTTGAACAGCTCCTGGTCCCAGCACTCTAACGCCTCGGCCATCACCGTATGGTTGGTGTAAGCCACCGTCCGGGTCACGATGTCCCAGGCTTCATCCCAGCCGTAGCCGCATTCATCCAGAATGATCCGCATCATTTCGGAGATGGTCAGCACCGGATGGGTATCGTTTAAGTGGATCGCCACCAGATCCGGCAGGTTCTCCAGACTGCTGTAGGTCCGCAGATGGCGGTGGATAATATCCTGAATGGTGGCGGAAACTAAGAAATACTGCTGGGAAAGCCGCAGGCTTTTACCCTCCGGATGGTTATCCTCTGGGTAAAGCACCTTGGTAATGACCTCTGCCATGGCGTTCCGCTCCATGGCCCGCAGATAGTCGCCGCCGTTGAACAGCTTCATGTCAAATTCCTCGGACTTGGCAGCCCACAGCCGCAGCCGGCTGATCCCCTTGCCGTCCTTGCCGGAAACCATCATATCATAGGGCACCGCCAGAATCTTGGTGGCGTCCTTTACCTCGATGGAGTGAAAGCTCCCATCCCAGCGCTCCTCCAGGTGGCCGTTGAAATTGACGGTCACCGCCTTTTCCGGATGGGCCTGCAGCCATACGGCGCCGCCGGGCAGCCAGAAATCCGGAAGCTCAGTCTGCCAGCCGTCCACCAGCTTTTGACGGAAAATACCATATTCATACCGCAGGGAGTAGCCCATAGCCGGATATTTCTGGGTGGCCAGGCCGTCTAAAAAGCAGGCGGCAAGCCTTCCCAGTCCGCCGTTGCCCAGGCCGGCGTCAGGCTCCTGGTTATAAATATTCTCCAGCTTCAGGCCCATGCTGCTCAAAGCCGAGGAAACCGCGTCCTCCAGGCCCAGATTGTAAAGGTTGTTCCGCAAGGAACGGCCCATGAGAAATTCCATGCAGAGATAATAGACCTGCTTGCGGTTTTCCTTTTCCGCCTGATCAATGAATTCCTTGCGGCCCTCGGTCATCAGATCCCGCAGAATTAAAACCACGGCTTTATAGTAATGCTCGTCAGTGGCCTCGGCGGGCGTCACCCCGAAATTGTGGGAAAGCTTTGCCACGATCAGCTCCCGGATTTCACTGGCGGATAGTTTGTAGTTCATAGCGCACCTCCAAAAATTTAGGTTTTCCCGTTTCTCTTATCGGGATTCTAGAAAAATTATACCTGATCGTTCCCCGCAATTCAAGGGAACCGGCGCTCTGGGACTTGCCGTTTGGGAATTTTCAGCAGATTAAAACCATTCTTCCCGCAAACCGGCCGGAAAATTTGTATCACATTCAAGGTCTTTTTTACAGTGGGACAGGCAGGGCTTAACCCAGGAAGAACCTGTTAAAAATTTTCCTTTCACACAGCCGTCCCCCTGGGAAAAGGGCGGCAGGCCGGCGGCGGAAAAAACTTAAGGCTTAAATTAAGGCCCAAAACTTGATATTCAATAAAAATCCTTTATAATAAAATTAAGTATCCATAAAAAACTGATAGAATGGGAAAAGCTGCCGAAAAGGCTGATGAACAGGAAGGGGCTGCTGTTATGGCGAAAAACAGAATTAAGATTAGTATCCTTGGATCTGATTATATTATTGCCTCGGAAGAGGAAGAAAATTACGTCCGCCAGATCGCGGCGGAGACAGAAAAGCGGATCGCGGGCATTACCAGGGACAACCCCCGGCTGTCCGTGACCATGGCGGCGGTGCTGGCGGCCCTTGATTACTGCGACGAGGCGGTCAAGGCCACCGAGAGCGCCGATAACCTGCGCTCCCAGATCAAGGACTACCTGGAGGATTCCTCTCAGGCCAGAATGGAAGCGGATGAAGCCAGAAGGGAAAATGAAAAGCTGAAAAAGGAGGTCCAGACCCTGCGTTCCAGGCTGGAGCA
>OGOT01001938.1_pt1 | contig 10861 bp, 13 predicted proteins | sample 1552791 | NCBI WGS metagenome assembly OGOT01 (sample SAMEA2580160, study PRJEB22360) | human gut metagenome | biome: human gut; feature: human-associated habitat; material: faeces | place: Denmark | collected 2008/2010
ATGATACTGGCGGTAAGTGTTCTGACCGGTGGAGAGATTGGAATGGGCGATGGCTGGATTTTTCTGGCACTAGGAACAATGCTGCATACAGAAATGTATGTAAGAATGGCATGTATCGGAATGTTGATCGCAGCGGTGTATGCGGGAGTCCTTCTGGTTATATGCAAAAAAGGACGCAAGACAGAAATTCCACTGGTGCCTTTCTTACTGTTTGGATATCTGGGAGGATTATTGCTATGAAAGTCAGAAAAGGAGGTTTTACAATAGAGGCAGCCTGCGTGATGTCACTTGTGCTGATAACGGTAATGGGAGTTTTATATCTTTCCTTCTTTGTACATAATCGTTCCTGGCTGACGGCTGCAGCGTACGAGGCGGCACTGGCGGGAAGTATAGAAGGTGTACAAAAAAACGGACATATGAAGCCGCTTCTGCAAAAGCACAGGAACTTGGAAATGTGGGATTCTTTGGCGCAGAGAATCTGTCTTACCAGGTCAGCGATGGAAAAACAGTAAAAGTCTCCTATCAGGCAGATACAATCGCCGGATTTGGAGATTTTCGCTGGGTACTGCGGACGGAGGGCAGTTCAAAGATCATTCGTCCGGCGCAGTGGATCCGCAAAGTAAAAGCAGCATCTGAAATCGTGAAGGATACAGAATAATAAGAGTACAGGATCATATAGGAGAGTGTAAAATATGTTTGCAGAATATAAAAGAGATGTAAGTCATAATTATCTGATCCTCCATGGGGATGAAACAATCAATACCACTTCTTATCAGGTACGGATCCTGACAGGAAATACAATGTCTTCTATATTAAAATGCCGCATGCAGGGACTGGATGGAACATGGCTCTTTTATTATGATATCACTTCAAAGCAGTCACTGGCATCTTTTTACGAACAGCGTAAACTGCAGGGAGAAGATCTGGAAATGATTTTGAAAGGATTTCTCCATGTAATAGAAGAAATGGCAGAGTTTCTTCTGAATACGGAACAACTGGTGCTTTGCCCGGAATATATTTTTCTGGATGTGGAGAAAAAAGAGGTTTCGTTCTGCTGTCTGCCGGATTATCACCATCCGGTGCAGGAACAGTTTCGGGAACTGACCGAATATTTGTTGCCCAAACTTGACCATGAGGATCCGACAGCTGTAAATCTTGGATATGGAATTTACCGAAAAGCCATGGAGCCAGGGATGCAGCTGGAAAATATTAAGGAATTGCTTTATCGATCTGAGAACAGTAAAGAGAAAATTGCAGAGAGCGATACAAAAATCAGAGATAAGGAAGAGTACGTGGAAGAAATGGAGGAGCCACCGCAATTTTTTCAGGAGGAAAAAAAGGAGAAAAAGGACAGGAAGTGGCAGCCTGCAGCCGGGTGTGCAGTGGGGGGTCTGTTCCTGCTGGGAATTCTCATTTTCCGCTATCTGGGATATTTTCCGGAAATTCCAATAGAAACTGTATTGGGGGCGGCAATACTCCTGATGGGAGTTGGAGCAGGATGGACCTGGATGGAAGAAAAAAAGAAGAAAAAACAGGAACAGTCTGTAGAATGGAGAAACAAAGTACAGCGGGAACTTGCCGGAATGAATATAGAAAAACATGAAACAGAGAGAAACAATACAGAGAGAAAAGAAATAAAAGATATAGAGCAAAAGAGTGAAAAACAAAACCGTACAGAACAAAATTTATGGGAATGTGAGAAAACTGGTGAGGATACAGCAGAACAGGAAACATATGGTGAAACGGTAGTTCTTTCGGCAGGACAGCTGTCAGGTACAGCCAGCCTGGTAAGTCGGGAACCCGGAGAACTTCCGACGGTTTATCTGGAACGGGAACTGACCGTGATCGGAAAACTGGAACAGGCTTCGGATGTAGTGATCTCGCTTCCGACAGTCAGCCGGGTGCATGCAAGAATACGCAAAACAGGTGAGAACTATTATCTGGCAGATCTGAATTCCAGAAATGGAACTTCTGTTAATGGCAGAATGCTTGGGGCAGAGGAAGAATATTTTCTGCAGGATGAGGATCAGGTGGATTTTGCTCAGGCAAGATATGTATTTCTGAGGGGATAGATAACTTCTGAAAAGAAAATCACCGGACATGAGGGTTCGAAGGCAGTATTTCGGACAGCACAGGTGAAGTGCTGCCTTGCCACAGGGAACGGCATCTGCTAAAATAGACGAACAACAGCAGAATACATATGTATTCTCTGAATACAAAAACAGAGGAGAGTAACCTGTGGAAGAATTACGCAAAGAGCCGGTGACTGCCGGACTGATCCTGTTGAATATTCTGGTATTTCTGATCGTGGAATTTACAGGAAGCTCCCAGAATACCATGCATATGCTGGATTGTGGAGCTGCCTTTACACCAATGATCATTCAGGGTGGAGAATATTACAGACTGTTCACCTGTATGTTTCTGCATTTTGGAATTGAACATCTTCTGAATAACATGCTGGTTTTATTTGTACTTGGAAGCAGACTGGAACAGGTAATTGGAAAAATAAAATTTCTGTTGATCTATCTGATCGGTGGAGTACTTGGAAATGTGATTTCTTTACTTATCGAATTACGTACGCAGGATTTTGCTGTATCAGCAGGAGCATCCGGAGCGGTGTTTGCAGTTATGGGAGCCATGATCTATATTGTCATCCGCAATAAAGGATGGCTGGGCGATCTGTCCATGAGACAGATTTTGGTCATGGCAGCTTTTTCTCTGTATTTTGGTTTCGCAAGTACGGGAGTGGATAACACAGCCCATGTAGGCGGGATGGTGTCCGGGTTCTTTCTTGCAGTGATTTTTTATCATCCTGGAAGAAAAATATAAAAGGAAGTACCTTCTTTCGGAGTGCTTTCTACACATAGTGTACCCTGGTGGGCTTCAATGATCTGCCGGGTGACAGCAAGCCCGAGGCCAGTGCCCCCGGGCTTGTATGTTACGAAGGGACGAAAGGCGTTTTCAATCTGGTCTTCTGTCATGCCACATCCGTTATCCGAGATGGTGATCTGGATACCGTCCGGAACGGCAGAAGCGGAAAAAAGGATTTTGCCGTGAGTATGCTGGATAGATTCCTGCGCATTACGGAGAAGGTTAAAAAGAGCCTGACGGATTTTTGTCTGATCCAAACTGATCTGGGGAAGATCACGGGGGATGTCAGTCTCAAAGGAGATTCCAAGGTAGTCCAGTGCCGGTCGAAAGGAACTGGTAATTCGATCCAGGTAGATACTTAAATCTGTCTGTACAAGGGAAATGTGACCGGCATTTTGATATCTGGAAAGTTCATCCAGCAGCTCACGGATATAGTTCAGATTTTCCATAATGTTATCCCAGTGTTCGTTGAAACAGAGCTGTGGCTGTGAATCCGACAACATCTGCATTTCGCTGGTAATCAATGCCAGCGGATTTCTTATTTCATGCGAAAATGTGGACAACATCGACTGAAACTCTTTTTTTGTTTGTGTGATAATGTTTTTTTCCTGCATAATCTGTCACCTCAATCTGAGTATATTATGCAAAAATATCGGAATCAACAAATTTCGTATTGAAAAAATCGCGAAAATACGAGACAATAGAAAAAGAAAACAGTTTATTTGTAAGGAGGACTACATCATGGAAAACTGTATTTTTTGTAAAATTGCAAACGGAGAAATTCCATCCGCTACTTTATATGAAGACGAAGATTTTCGCGTAATTCTGGATCTCGGTCCGGCTTCAAAGGGACATGCACTGATCCTGCCCAAAGCTCATGCAGCCAATATTTATGAACTTCCGGATGAGACTGCCGGAAAAGCAATGATCCTTGCCAAACATATGGCAACCAGGCTCAGAGACGGACTGCACTGTGACGGGTTTAACATTGTACAGAATAATGGAGAAATTGCCGGTCAGACTGTATTTCATTTTCATATGCATCTGATTCCACGTTATGAAGGTGATCAGGTCGGACTTACATGGAAACCGGGAGAACTGACAGACGAGATGAAGGAAGAGATCCTGGCAAAAGTCAAAGCATAAAGAAAAGAGTACAGATACAGATGATAATTGAGAATTTTGATGATTTTTACGATCACTACCAAGGATTCTCAGCATATGTTGCTTTTTGTATCACAGAAGATTACGAGCTTTCAAAAGATATCAGTCAGGAAGTTTTTCTGGCATTATTCAAAGTGAAAGAAAAACTGGATTATTCCAGACCTGACAAATTGAAAGCACTGGTGATGAAAGCGACATCCAACAAATGTATGGACTATTATAGAAAAGCCTCATCCAGACAGGAAAGTTATACGATTGATGATGAGGAAAATGCGTATGAGCCGGTGGATGAAAAGAGTAATCCAGAGGCAAGAATACATCGTATGGAAGAAGAGAAATATCAGAAACTTGTACTGAACAGACTTCGGAAGAGGAATCCGATGAATTACGATATTCTGGTCAAAACAAAATTCCAGGAACTCTCAGCAGCAGAAGTAGCAAGTGAGTATGGGATTACACCGAATAATGTAAATAACAGGAATCTGCGGTCGAAAGCCTGGATAATTGAAGAAATGGAAAAGATATGCAGGCAGTCACATCGATAACTGCCTGCATCCTGCTATTTGTTTATTTTTTTGATAAAACACATTCTTCGATCAGCGAAACGATATGATGGATGGAATCCATCTGTTTGCCTGCAGACATTGCTTCTTCGAAAGAATGACGGTTGTCATACAGCTGATGGATCGTATCCAGAAGTTTCTCATCAGTGATTTCTTCTTCCTCAAGTACCATGCTGAATCCCTGTTTTTCGAAAGAACGGGCATTCAGGATCTGGTCACCACGACTGGCATTTGCAGACAGCGGAATCAGAAGATTTGGTTTGTGAAGAGCACTGATCTCACAGATGGCGTTTGCACCTGCGCGGGAGATTACCACGTCAGACAGGGCAAAAAGATCCGGAAGTTCTTCTTTGATATATTCATACTGAACATAGCCTTCGGTACCTTTGAGGGTTTCGTCCATTTTACCCTTGCCGCAGAGATGGATCACCTGGAAAGCTTTCAGAAGTTCCGGGAGAATCTTGCGGATATGGTCATTTACAGAGGCTGCACCAAGGCTTCCACCGATCACCATCAGTACCGGTTTGTCAGAAGTAAATCCACAGAACTGACGGCCGGCTTCCTTATCACCTTTCATCAGCTCCTGACGGATCGGTGTGCCGGTCAGTACGGCTTTATCTGCCGGAAGACTGCTGACAGTCTCAGGAAAGTTACAGCATACTTTAACGGCTGATGGAATACACAGTTTGTTGGCAAGTCCCGGAGTCATATCTGACTCGTGGATGATTGCTGGAATCTTGCAGCGTTTGGCTGCAATTACAACAGGGACGGTAACGAAACCACCCTTGGAAAAGACTACATCGGGTTTCAGTTTTTTGAGAAGCTTCTTTGCTTCATGGAACCCTTTTAATACCCGGAAAGGATCGGAGAAGTTCTTGGGATCGAAATAACGTCTCAGTTTACCAGATGAGATCCCATAATATGGAATACCCATTTCTTCAATGAGTTTACGTTCGATACCTTCGTAAGATCCGATATAGGAAATCTGATATCCCAGTTCCTGAAGACGTGGGATCAGAGCAATATTCGGGGTGACATGTCCGGCAGTACCGCCTCCGGTAAGTACGATATGTTTCATAGGGAAAACCTCCTGAAAATCATTTTATTACCAATAACTATGAACCACCGGGGAAGAATTGTCAAGAAAGAGATAATATCATGAAAAAAGAGTTTGAGAAAGAACAGAAAGACAACCAGATAGATGATGCATTCCTGGATATGCCGGATATGGAGGATGACGAGAAATTCCGTCAGTGGCTGGAAGAGGAATATCTGAAGGAAGCAGATGCCATCGAGGAAGCTCTTTTTGATGGCAGAAAATTTGAGGACAATCAGGATATCGTAGAGAAACTGAGCGTTTCCAGAGAAAACTTCTATCAGCGTGCCAGAGAAGAAGGTCTGCTGGAGGATACGGCAGATGAGAAGGCAGAAGATGAGAAGAATACAGAAGAAGCAGTGCCTGAATCTACGGAAAAGAAAATTCTGGAATTCAGAAAAAACGCAGGTGTATCAAAGGATCCTGCACGCGATGCGAACAGAAACTCCGGCAAAAGGAAATACAGTTATGTGCGCTTTGGCAGAATCGCCGGAATCGCGGGCCTGTGTCTGATCTGCGTGTTCGCTGCAAGTATGAGCAGCGAGGCGAACCGGAAGTATCTGGTGAACAGTGTGCGGATATTGAGTGGGAATGACAGCCAGTTTATTTCATATAATGATGACTCCAATGAGAATGCAAGCACAAAAGAAAGTGATGCGATTGCGGATATAGAAGAGAAACTGGATGTAAAGATGCCAGAGTTTTATTATCGGCCGTATGGGATGGAGTTTGTAAGATACGAGATTGAAAAAGAACCAGATATTGCAAAAGTGGAATATGAATATAATGAAAATATCATTTTATTTTATGTGAATAAGCAAAGTGAATATACATCAAGTAATAATAGCAGCTTAAATGGGAATGAAAAAACTGTGGATAAAGTCTTTAATAGAGGAAAGGAGATTATTATAAAAACATTAGAGGATGAAACGGATGAAGTACCAACATATATAGCAAACTGGGAAAATGAAGATATAGCGTATTATATTGCAGGAAAAATAGAATTAAAAGAATTAAAAAAAATATTAAAAGAAATGAAATTTTAGAGTGATTTTTTTAGATTTCTTACGTATATAGTTGTGTAAAGGTTGTTTACATGGCGAAAGGAAGTGAGAAATGAATATCTGGAAAAAGATTCTGGGAATCGGTCTGGCAGTTGGATTGTCCGTTGGAATGAGTATTGCACCGGTATATGCAGATACAATCAGTATTCTCGATGAAATCACAGATGAAGAGACGGCAGAAGATTATGCAGAAGACACTTCGACAATTCTGGCAAGAAGCAGTTATCTGAATCTTGGAAATGTTAAGATTCAGAAAGTTGCAAGTAATGAAATCGTGATTTACGGATTGACACAGTGTCATAAGAAATGCAGTAAAGTATATTTATCACTTTATCTGGAACGGAAGGTCAATGGAAGCTACGGAACCTATAAATACTGGAACTTTACAGCGAACAATGCATCAAGTTTGAGTAAAACAATCGACGTAGCAGTTCCATCAGGTACATATTACCGTGTGCGTGGATACCATGCAGCCAGTCAGTCAGGTAAAAAAGAATCTACCTCTACGCTGACGCAGGGTATCATGGTCAAATAATGACCATTGGAAAAGGAAAAAGGAAGAAAAGAAGAAAAATATTATTCAGTAATCCGTGAAGTGCGAAGAAGGTCGCAGGATGCAAAATAAATTTATGTAAACACCGTTACCGTCCGGAGACATCAACGTACTCACAAATCATGTCGGACTCGTCAGAGTTCACATTATTCATGATCTTATGCGCAAAGGAATAACATAATCATACGCAAAAAAAGGATCATTTAACCATATCTACAAAATCATATGAACCATACAAAACAAGGCGGGACTTCATACACCCCGCCTTATTTTTATTGTCTTTTTGCACAAAAAGACTGTTAAAAATCAATCAAATCGTGTATAATGATTACAACAACATACATTTGGATGATTTTTCAGACAAAGGGGGTTCGCACATGAAGATTACCTTTATTGGGGCGACACATGAAGTAACCGGAAGCTGTTATTATCTGGAAGCAGCAGGAAAGAAATTCCTGGTAGACTGCGGTATGGAACAGGGGCCGGATTACTACGAGAATCAGGATATTCCTGTAAAGGGAAGTGACCTGGATTTTGTTCTTCTGACCCATGCACATATGGATCACTCCGGAAATCTTCCCGCTATCTACGCAAAAGGTTTTCAGGGCCCGATTTATGCAACACAGGCCACCTGCCACCTTTGCGACATTATGCTTCGAGACAGTGCCCACATTCAGATGTTCGAGGCAGAGTGGCGTAACCGTAAAGGACGCCGCCAGGGAAAACCGGAATTTGTTCCTGCTTACACCATGGAAGATGCCATGGGCGTTATCCAGAATTTTGTTCCGTGTCCGTATGAAAAAACCATCAAACCGGCCGAGGGAATCAGCGTACGTTTCGTAGATGCCGGACATCTCCTTGGATCTGCGAGCATTGAGATCATCATTCAGGAAGATGACAAAGAAAAGAAAATAGTCTTCTCCGGCGATATCGGTAACCTGAATCAGCCACTGATCAAGGATCCGGTTTATCTCCATGATGCAGATTATGTAATCATGGAATCTACTTACGGTGACAGAAGTCACGGCGACCGACCGGATTATGTGGCAATGCTTACCGAAGTGATCCAGCATACCTTTGACCGTGGAGGAAGCGTAGTTATTCCTTCTTTTGCAGTTGGCCGTACACAGGAAATGCTGTATTTTATCCGTCAGATTAAAGGAGAAGGACGCGTGCATGGACACGATAACTTTAAGGTCTATGTCGACAGCCCGCTGGCAAATGAAGCGACAACGATCTTTAATGAACATATTTATGATTGCTTTGATGAAGAAGCGATGACACTGGTGAAGAAGGGCATCAACCCGTTGATGTTCCCGGGATTAAAGACCTCGATTACCAGTGACGATTCAAAAGCAATCAACTTTGACGAAGACTGCAAGGTTATCATTTCCGCGAGCGGTATGTGCGATGCCGGCCGAATCAAACATCATCTGAAACATAATCTGTGGAATCCGAACAATACGATTCTGTTTGTTGGGTATCAGGCAATCGGAACGCTTGGCCGTGCCCTGATCGAAGGTGCGACCGAAGTGAAACTGTTTGGTGAGACGGTTGCTGTAGGCGCAGAGATCCGTCAGATGCCGGGTATCAGCGGTCATGCGGATGTGAATGGCCTGATGACCTGGATCAAGGCATTCAAAGAAAAACCGGAAAAAGTATTTGTCACCCACGGCGATGATGAAGTGACCGAGATCTTTGCAAGAAGACTGCAGGAGGAACTGGGACTGGATTCTATGGCACCGTTCAGCGGAACCGTCTATGATCTGGCGAACAATACCTGTATCTATGAGGCACAGGGAATCAAAATCACGAAAGCTTCTGTTTCTCCGAAAGCAAGCAGAGCCGCACGTGCATTCCAGAAGCTGGTTGCCATGGGACAGCGCCTTATGTCTGTTATCCGAAAGAACGAAGGCATGCCGAACAAAGACCTGGAGCGTTTCAGCAGAGATATACAGTCGCTGTGTGACAAGTGGGACAGAGATGATTTCAATTAAAAAATCTGGGGTTTTTCCCCAGATTTTTTTTAGTTCAGAGCTTCTTTCAGAGCTTTTGCAAGCTGATCCGGGCAGGATGTTGGTTTGAAGCCACAACGAATCCCTTCCATTCTGCTGATCGCTTCTTTGGCATCCATGCCTTCTACCAGTCTGGCAACGCCCTGTGTATTACCGGAGCAGCCGCCCTGGAATTTTACATCATGAACTTTTCCTGCATCGTCGATCTCAAATGAAATGGCGCTTGAACAGACACCAGATGTTTTATATACCATAATCTTATCCTCCTGAGTTCAGTTATTGTAAATAATAACAATATATTTTTCCAATAAGTATACCAGAAAAGGACAAAGCGGACAAGTCTGCCGCAGATTTTCCAGAGGAATTCCCCGTGAAGCAAAAAAAGTTTCCATATAAACGCAACATTTGCTATAATAGACTATGCTATTCACAATCAGGGATGATAACAGATTACAGTGCCCGGCTTTTCAGAAAAAGTGCACGATGATAAAGGAGATTACAATATTATGAGATGTATTGGTATTATAGGAGCAATGGAAGTTGAAGTAGCAAGTCTCAAAGAACAGATGAAAGATATTCAGGTGACACGTAAGGCTTCCATGGAATTTTATTCAGGTATTATCGAAGGAAAAAACGTAGTTGTTGTCCGTTCTGGAATTGGTAAGGTCAATGCAGCAGTCTGCACACAGATTCTGATCGATGATTTCAAAGCAGAAGTAGTGATCAACACCGGTATCGCAGGAAGTCTGAATGCAGACATCAACATTGGAGATATCGTTGTTTCCACAGATCTGATCCATCATGATATGAATGCCGTTGCATTTGGTTATCCGGTTGGACAGATTCCGCAGATGGAAGCTTTTTCTTTCCACAGTGATGATGCACTTCGCACACTTGCAGTAAAAGCATGCAAAGAAGCAAATCCTGATATCGAAGTATTCGAGGGACGCATTGCATCCGGTGACCAGTTTGTGGCAGACCAGGGTGTCAAAGATTTTATTACAAAAGAATTTGGAGCATACGCTGTTGAAATGGAAGGCGCGGCAATCGCACAGGCAGCATATCTGAACAATGTACCTTTCCTTGTGATCCGTGCAATTTCTGACAAAGCAGATGGAAGTGCAGAGATGGATTATCCGACATTCGAAGCGCAGGCAGCAGAGCACAGTTTCAAACTGACACTCCGCATTCTGAAAGACATTCAGGGCTGAAGCGCACACTTGAAAAGATTCTGCATAGAATGTTATAGATGATGACGAAACAGGAGCCTGTCCATGTATTATGACAAGTTTCTTCCATTTTATATGACGTATGCAGATTCTTCTCTTTACAGCAGAGAGAGAATACAGGAGCAGGAATTTGCTCTGATGAAATCTTATTATCCGGAAACTGCCCGCAAAATTCAGGAAAAAGTTGAAGAAGAATGTCAGCTTATGGATTATGAGGGAAGCAGACTTTATGATGAGCATCCGGACAAATTTATGATGCATCGGCTTTACAGGCAGATACGTTCTCAGGGAGACGGAGAAATGGCA
>OGOT01001947.1_pt1 | contig 10801 bp, 7 predicted proteins | sample 1552791 | NCBI WGS metagenome assembly OGOT01 (sample SAMEA2580160, study PRJEB22360) | human gut metagenome | biome: human gut; feature: human-associated habitat; material: faeces | place: Denmark | collected 2008/2010
CTGGGAAAACTTCTGGTTGGTACAGGGCATTAATTTGTGCAGACGGCAAAAAAACAGAAATTTTTATAAACGACTTGCATTTGAGAAATCAGTGTGTTATAATCAGAAAGCTGCGAAATAAATTAGCAATTTCGTTAAGTTAATACGAATAGAAAAATAGAGAAATATAGAGAGGTGAAAATCATGCGCGAAGGAATCCATCCGAACTACTATCAGGCAACTGTAACCTGCAACTGTGGTAACACATTCGTAACAGGATCTACAAAACAGGACATCCACGTAGAAATCTGCTCTAAATGTCATCCATTCTATACAGGTCAGCAGAAAGCAGCTCAGGCTCGTGGACGTATCGATAAGTTTAATAAGAAATACGGCCTGAACAAATAATCAGAATATAGTAAGAATTGAGAAGGTTGAGGTTGGGAAATCTCAGCCTTTCTTGTTTCTTTGGGAGAAATATAATGAAATCATCGAACATCGGCGGTCAGGCTGTAATGGAAGGCATTATGATGCGCCATAAGGATAAATATTCCATTGCTGTCCGCAGACCGGACAATGAGATTGAATTAAAAGTAGAAGATTACAAATGTGTATTCGGAAATGCAAAATTTCTCAAATATCCACTGATCCGAGGTGTGGTAAGCTTCGTGGATTCTCTGGTGGTCGGCACAAAATGTCTGATGTATTCAGCGGAGATCGCAGGGGATGAGGAGGACGAAGAGGATAAGCAGAAGAACGCTGCTCTTTCAGAAGAGGAGCTTGCTGCAAAAAAGGCAAAAGAAGATAAGCAGTTCAAATGGCTGTTATATGTGACAGTTGCTGTCTCGATCGTGGTATCAGTTGCCGCCTTTATGTTGCTGCCATACGCCCTTGCAAGTCTTTGCAGAAGGGTTGGCGCTTCGGAATTTGCAGTTACAATAGTTGAGGCATTTGTAAAGCTTGCATTGTTTATGGGATATATGCTTCTGATTTCCAGAATGAAGGATATTCAGAGAACATTTATGTATCATGGAGCAGAGCATAAGTGCATTAACTGCGTGGAACATGGACTGCCGCTTACGGTGGATAATGTTCTTGCAAGCTCCAGACTGCATAAGAGATGTGGAACCAGTTTTCTGTTTCTGGTTATGCTGGTCAGCATTTTTCTGCATTTTATTTTTGTATTGGTTCCATTTTACTGGGTGAGACTGTTTGGAAGACTTCTTATGGTGCCGGTTGTAGCAGGAATATCTTTTGAGATTATTCAGTGGGCTGGAAGATCAGACAGCAAACTTGCTGACTTTTTCAGTAAACCGGGTCTGGCAATGCAGAAACTTACAACTAAGGAACCGACAGCAGATATGGCAGAGGTTGCGATCAGGGCTGTAGAGGCGGTTTTTGACTGGAAAGCATATCTGAAGGAAGAATTTGGAGTTGAAGCAGAACAATGAACGGAGAAACTCTGACAGGATTATTAAAAAAAGGACAGATGATCCTTGCACAGGCGGGGATTAAGGAAGCCGGGCTGGATGCCTGGCTTCTCCTGGAATATGTCACAGGAAAAAGCCGGGCGTATTATTTTGCATACGGAGAAGAAAGTGTCACAGAAAGTGTTGCTGAAAGATATCTGGAACTGATCAGCAGACGTGCGGGACACATACCGCTGCAGCATCTGACGCATCAGGCTTTTTTTATGGGGCATGAATTTTATGTGGATAAGAATGTACTGGTACCCAGACAGGATACGGAAACACTTGTGGAGTCCGCTCTTGAATGCATGAAAGCTGTGAAAAATCCATATATTCTTGATATGTGTACAGGATCCGGCTGTATTCTTATCAGTATTCTGAAGGAGAGAGCTGATGCACACGGAACAGGCGTGGATCTGTCAGATGAGGCACTGAAAGTGGCTGTGCGGAATGCACGGACACTGGAAGTGGCAGAGCATGCGGAATTCGTACAGAGTAATCTGTTTTCTGAAATGCAGAACATTGTGTACGGAACAGAGTATATGAAAAGGACTGCTGTAAAAGATACTGTAAAAATGACAGAATGCGAAAATAGTAATAGAAATTATAGCAGAGCTTATGATATGATTATATCAAATCCGCCATATATTCCTACGGCGGAAATTGAAGATCTTATGGATGAAGTAAAATTGCATGATCCGCGTATGGCACTGGATGGTATGGAAGATGGACTTTATTTTTACAGGGCTATCACGAAACAGGCACAGGATCATCTTGTTCCGGGTGGCTGGCTTTTGTATGAAATCGGATGCAGCCAGGGAGAAGATGTGACAGCTCTTTTGCGGAAATATAAATTTGAAGATATTGAGATAAGGCAGGATCTGGCCGGGTTGGACCGGGTGGTTCTGGGGCGAAAGAAATTACAGGAGGATAAATATGTTTGATAAATTAGACGATCTGCTCATTCGTTTTGAAGAGGTGCTTAATGAGCTTGGAGAGCCGGGAGTTACCGATAATCAGGAACATTTTCAGAAGCTGATGAAAGAGCAGAGCGATCTGCAGCCGATAGTAGATGCTTACCGGGAGTATAAGAAAAACAAAGAAACGATACAGGACAGTCTTTCCATGCTTGAGGAAGAGAAAGATGAAGATATGCGGGAAATGCTGAAGGAAGAACTGTCTGAGGCAAAGAAGAATGTAGAGGAACTGGAGCATGAACTTAAGATCCTTCTTCTTCCGAAAGATCCTAATGATAACAAGAACGTTATTGTGGAGATCCGTGCAGGTGCAGGTGGGGATGAAGCTGCCCTTTTTGCAGCAGAGATTTACCGTATGTATGTGAAATATGCAGAATCCCGCCGCTGGAAAACAGAAATGATGAGTCTCAATGAGAACGGAATCGGCGGATTTAAGGAAGTAACATTTATGATCACAGGTGTAGGTGCTTATTCCAGACTGAAATATGAAAGTGGTGTACATCGTGTACAGCGAGTTCCGGAAACAGAATCCGGCGGACGTATCCATACCTCTACCTGTACAGTTGCTATTATGCCGGAAGCAGAGGAAATCGATTTTCACCTGGATATGAATGACTGTAAATTCGATGTGTTCCGTGCATCCGGAAACGGTGGTCAGTGTGTCAACACCACAGACTCCGCAGTACGTCTTACTCATATCCCTACAGGAATCGTGATTTCCTGCCAGGATGAGAAGTCTCAGCTTAAGAATAAGGATAAAGCACTCCGTGTGCTCCGTTCCCGTCTGTATGAGATGGAGCTTGCCAAGCAGCATGACGCTGAGGCAGAGGCAAGGAGAAGCCAGATCGGTACAGGTGACCGCTCCGAAAAGATCCGTACCTATAACTTCCCTCAGGGACGTGTAACAGACCACAGGATCAAGCTTACCCTTCATCGTCTTGAAAATATCCTTAACGGAGATCTGGATGAGATCATTGACAGTCTGATCGCAGCAGATCAGGCAGCAAAATTAAGTAATCTTCAGGATGCAGAATAGAATATTGTGGAGAGGGTATGTGACAGAAGATGACTGAAAAAGTATTGATATGAGAGAAGAATGTCAGGAGGAAAATATTTATGCAGAAAACAGCACTTGTAATTATGGCGGCAGGAATCGGAAGTCGTTTTGGAAAAGGAATCAAGCAGCTTGCACCGGTAGGCCCGAAGGGCGAGATCATTATGGACTATTCCATCCATGATGCGCTGGAGGCAGGATTCAACAAGGTCGTATTTATCATTCGTAAAGACCTTGAAGATGAATTCAAAAAAGTGATCGGAGACCGTATCTCCAACATTACAGAAGTTGCTTATGCATTCCAGGAGATCGACGATCTTCCGGGCAATTTTACAAAACCGGCGGACCGTACCAAGCCATGGGGAACCGGACACGCTGTACTGGCAGCAAAGAAAGTCCTTTCCGAGCCATTCGCTGTGATCAATGCAGATGACTACTACGGAAAAGAAGCCTACGTAAAGGTGCATGACTACCTGGTACAGGATCATCCGCAGGATGGCCCGATGCACATCTGCATGGCAGGTTTCCGCCTTGGAAATACATTAAGTGACAACGGAAGCGTCACAAGAGGAGTGTGCCATATTGAGGACGGCAAGCTTGTGGGCGTTACAGAGACACATAACATCTTCAAGACAGCAGACGGCGCAGAGACAAGAAATGACGATGGTACAGCAGAAACACTGGATACAAAGAGCCTTGTTTCCATGAATATGTGGGGACTGACACCGGAATTTATGGAGATCCTTGAGAAAGGCTTCGTTGAGTTTCTTGGCGGGATCAAAGAGGGAGACATCAAAAAAGAGTATCTTCTTCCTGAGCTTATCGACCAGCTGATCCATTCCGGAAAAGCAGCGGTAGATGTTCTTGAGACAAAGGACGAGTGGTTCGGTGTTACCTATCAGGAGGATAAGGCATCTGTACAGGCTGCATTCAAAAAACTTACAGATGACGGCGTTTATCCGGAAGGACTGTATCAGTAATAAAGGAGAACATTATGGGTAAATATTTCGGAACAGATGGTTTTCGTGGTGAAGCAAATGTAAAACTTACAGCAGATCATGCATTTCGTGTGGGACGTTATCTCGGCTGGTATTACGGCAGAGATCACAAGGCGAAGATCGTGATCGGCAAGGATACAAGAAGAAGCAGTTACATGTTTGAGTATGCCCTTGCGGCAGGACTTACCGCATCCGGAGCAGATGCCTATCTGCTTCATGTAACCACAACTCCAAGTGTATCCTATGTGGTACGTACAGAAGATTTTGACTGCGGTATCATGATTTCCGCAAGCCATAATCCGTTTAATGATAATGGGATCAAGGTCCTTAATGAGAACGGACAGAAGATTTCCGCAGATATTGAAGCACGTATCGAGGCATATCTGGACGGCGAGATCGAGGAGCTTCCGCTGGCAACCGGAGAAGATATCGGCTGTACTGTGGATTTTGCATCCGGAAGAAACCGTTATATCGGACATCTGATCTCTATCCCATGCCATGATTTCAAAAATATCAAGGTTGGGCTGGATTGTTCCAACGGAAGCTCATCCGCCATTGCTAAGAGCGTTTTTGACGCACTTCGTGCAAAAACCTATGTGATCAACAATGAGCCAAACGGAACCAACATCAACCGTGGCTGCGGTTCCACACACATTGAAGTTCTGAGACAGTTCGTGGTAGATAAAGGCCTGGATATCGGTTTTGCATATGATGGTGACGCAGACCGCTGTATCGCCGTAGACCACCGCGGAAACATCATTGACGGTGATAAGATCATGTATGTGTGCGGCAAATATTTAAGAGAGAAAGGCCAGCTCAACGGAAATACAGTTGTAACAACCGTTATGTCCAATCTTGGTCTTTACAAGTCTCTGGAGCGTGAAGGCATCGACTATGAGCAGACTGCAGTTGGTGACAAATACGTTGCTGAGAACATGATGGAAAACAATTACAGTATCGGTGGTGAACAGTCCGGACATATCATCTTTAGCCGCTATTCCGCTACCGGTGACGGGATCCTGACTTCTCTTATGATCATGGAGGCATGTGTGGATCAGAAGGCCACACTCTGCGACCTTGCAAAGGAGATGAAGGTTTATCCGCAGCTTCTCCGGAATGTGCGTGTTTCCGACAAGAAAACAGCACTGGAGAACGAAAAGGTAAAAGCAGCCATTGAGGCAGCCGCAGAGGCACTTGGCGATGACGGACGTATCCTGGTACGTGAGAGTGGTACAGAGCCGCTGATCCGTGTTATGGTAGAAGCGGGAACGGATGATCTCTGCCATAAATATGTAGATAGTGTTGTTGATGTGATGGAAGCCGAAGGGCTTGTTGTAGAATAAGGAATTCCATGAAAAAAACAAAGACCGTATTGATTCTTGCAGCCGTTACAGGAGCCTTGCTTCTGGGCGGCTGCGGCAGTGAAAAAACAAAAATATATGAACAGGCCGGAAAGGATCTTTCCCAGGGAAGCTACAAGTATGCCCTGGAGGAGTACCAGAGCTCGATCCAGAACGGAGTGAAGCTGGCACAGTCCTATCGCGGGGCAGGTATCGCAAGCCTGCGTCTTGGCAAATATGAGGATGCGGTGAATAGCTTCACGGAAGCTCTGAACTGCGATAAAGTAAGCAAAAGCCTTCGTAAGGATATCCTGTCCTACCGGGCTACTGCAGAGCTGAAGTCTGGAAAATACGAGGATGCCATGGCAGACTGCCAGACACTTGGAGAAGATTTTTCCATGGATGCAGGCAGTTATTTTCTCACCGGAAAGGTTGCCCTTGCCATGGATTCCTACGAAGAAGCCGCATCTAACTTCAAACAGGCCTATGGAGAAGATTCCACCTATGATATGGCGATCGAGATCTATGAGGCATATCTGGACAAGGATATGGAAGCGGACGGAACCAGATATCTGGAAGCTGCTCTTTCTTCTGAGGCCAAGGATGCCCAGGACCACTGTGACAGAGGCCGTGTCTACTACTATATGGAAGACTACAGCAACGCAAAAAAAGAGCTTCTGGAAGCAACCAAGAAGGATAATACGGAAGCATTGCTTCTTCTGGGAATGGTATATCTGGCCCAGGATGATGTGGAAAATGCCCAGGCAATGTACAAGCAGTATATTTCCGCAGTGGGTGATTCCGCCAAGGGCTATAATGGTCTGGCACTGTGCGATATCCGAAGCGGAGATTATGATTCTGCTCTTGATAACATCACAAAAGGCCTTCCGACAGCTACCACAGACGAGATGCAGAGTCTTCTGTTCAATGAGATCGTAGCCTATGAAAAAAAGCTGGATTTTGCTACTGCACTGACCAAGGTCCAGGAATATATTGAGATGTTCCCTGAAGATTCCGCTGCAAAAAAAGAGCGGGCTTTCCTGAAAACCAGAACGTCTTCGGAGGGCTGATATGGAATATTTTGAGGAAATACAGGACAGGGTTATCCTGATCGGTGTCCAGGCAGATCGGGGGGATGACATGGAGGAATCCCTGGATGAGCTTGGAGAACTTGCGGCTACGGCAGGTGCGGCGGTTGCAGGCAGGATCATTCAGAATCGTGAGGCCGTACATCCGGGCACCTATATCGGAAAAGGCAAGATCGAAGAGGTAAAAGGTCTTCTCTATGCCTTGGATGCCAATGGTGTGATCTGTGACGATGAGCTTTCTCCTGCCCAGATGAATAATCTGGAGCGGGAGCTGGAGTGCAAGGTTATGGATCGTACCCTGCTGATCCTTGACATTTTTGCGAAGCGTGCCGTCACAAGTGAAGGCAAGATCCAGGTAGAACTTGCACAGCTTCGTTACAGGTCTGCACGTCTTGTGGGACTACGTTCTTCTCTTTCGCGACTTGGAGGAGGAATCGGAACCAGAGGCCCTGGTGAGAAAAAGCTGGAGACAGACCGTCGTCTGATCCGGAACAGGATATCCGCACTGAAGCAGGAGCTTTCCCAGGTAGAAAAGCACAGAGAGCTGATCCGTTCCAGAAGAGCTGTGGGAAATCTGAAGACAGCAGCCATTGTTGGCTATACCAATGCAGGAAAGTCAACGCTTCTGAATACACTGACAGGCGCTTCGGTGCTTTCGGAGGATAAGCTGTTTGCCACACTGGATCCGACTACCCGTCTTCTGACACTGGATGACGGACAGCAGCTTCTTCTTACGGATACCGTAGGCTTTATCCGCAAGCTTCCCCACAATCTGGTGGAAGCCTTCAAGAGTACCCTGGAGGAAGCTAAATATGCGGATTATATCATTCATGTGGTAGATGCATCCAATCCTCAGGCGGAGATGCAGATGCATATCGTATATGAAACCTTGAAAGAGCTTGGTGCCCTTGGAAAAAAGACGATCACACTTTTTAACAAGCAGGACCGTGTTTCCGGGGAGAGCTTTCGGGATCTCCGGGCAGACCATACGCTGAAGATTTCCGCACGGACAGGAGAGGGGCTTGAGGAATTTAAGCAGCTTCTTTCTGAGATACTGGCAGAAGGACAGATTTATATGGAACGGCTTTTTCCTTATTCGGAGGCCGGTCAGATCCAGCTGATCCGTGAGTATGGACAGCTTCTTTCGGAAGAGTATACCGAAGGCGGGATTGCTGTAAAAGCAAGAGTTCCGCGGGAAATCTATCCGAAAGTCACATAATGTTAAAATATCTACTCAGTACCATATATAGTACCGTGAACAAAACGGGCACTATATATGGTGCTTTTTGTGTTGACGCAAAGAGGCGTGTCTGATACAATAAGCCTACAGCGCTTTGAACACAGATCGTGAAACGGAGTGTGTTCGTAAGCAGGCAAGTGAGGCGGAATGGAATATCCGCTTATAAATAAATGCATGAGGGAGGCATTTTCTTATGTTTCAGGTAGTAAAAAGAGACGGTGAATTAGACGAATTTAAAATGGGGAAGATCACCGCGGCAATTGATAAGGCATTTGATGCCAAAGGTAAGAATTACAGTTCGGATATGATCGATCTTCTGGGACTTCGTGTTACAGCGGATTTTCAGAATAAGATCGAGAACAACCGGATTTCTGTTGAGGATATCCAGGACAGTGTGGAGAACGTACTGATCCAGGCCGGATATTCTGATGTTGCCAAGGCGTATATCCTTTATCGTAAGCAGCGTGAGAAGATCCGCAATATGAAATCCACCATCCTTGACTATAAAGAAATCGTAAACAGCTATGTAAAGGTTGAGGACTGGCGTGTAAAGGAGAACTCAACGGTTACTTATTCTGTAGGAGGTCTGATCTTAAGCAACTCCGGAGCAGTTACCGCAAACTACTGGCTGTCTGAGATCTACGACAACGAGATCGCAGATGCACACAGAAATGCAGATATCCATATCCATGATTTGTCCATGCTGACCGGTTACTGTGCAGGCTGGTCCCTGAAGCAGCTGATCCGAGAGGGACTTGGTGGTATTGAGGGTAAGATCACTTCTGCACCTGCAAAGCATTTAAGTGTACTCTGCAACCAGATGGTGAATTTCCTGGGTATCATGCAGAACGAGTGGGCGGGCGCACAGGCATTTTCATCCTTTGATACTTATCTGGCACCTTTTGTAAAGGCAGACAACCTTTCCTATCCGGAGGTTAAGAAATGCATTGAGTCCTTTGTATATGGCGTAAATACTCCAAGCCGCTGGGGCACTCAGGCACCGTTCTCCAATATCACCCTGGACTGGACCGTTCCCAAGGACCTGGAGAACCTGCCCGCCATCGTGGGCGGCAACGAACAGTCCGAAAGCGTCTGGCACGTCCTTGCCGTTACGACACTGAAACTCGGGGCGCTCGTGGTCTTCGCGCTGGTGGTCGGCCAGCGGATCATCCCCAAGCTCCTTGCCTATGTGGCCCGCACCGGAACCCGGGATCTGTTTACCCTCTCCGTCCTTGTCCTGGCCCTCGGCGTGGCCGTGGGCGCGGCCAACTTCTTCGGCGCCTCCATGGCCCTTGGCGCCTTCCTCAGCGGCATGGTCGTCGGCCAGTCCGAATTCAGCTCGCAGGCGGCCGCAGAGGCCCTGCCCATGCGCGACGCCTTCGCCGTCCTCTTCTTCGTTTCCGTGGGGATGCTGTTCAACCCCGCCTCGCTCATCAGCGACTGGCCCCTCATCCTCGCCACGCTCGGAATCGTCCTCATCGGCAAACCCCTGGCCGCCTTCATTGTGGTCAAGCTCTTCGGCAAGCCTTTGCGCATGGCCCTTTCCGTCGCAGTCGCACTGGCGCAGATCGGCGAATTTTCCTTCATCCTCGCCGCGATGGGCGTGAGCTTCGGCGTACTGCCCAAGGAAGCTTCCAGCGCGATCATCGTGACCGCGATCGTTTCCATCACCCTCAACCCCCTGCTCTACCGGCGCATCAACGGGGCGGCCCATTGGCTGGAATCCAAAGGCATCGGGCTCCCCCGCCTCGATGAAAACGAGCTTTCCCACCCCGAAGGCGCACAGCGTATCATTGTTGTAGGGTATGGCCCCGTAGGCAAGCAGCTCACGGGCATCCTCCGCGACAACAACCTCGACGTGGTGGTCGTGGAAATGAACATCGATACCGTGCGACAGGTCAGCGCGCTCGGCGAGAAGATCATCTACGGCGACGCCACACAACGCGAAGTCCTGCTCCATGCGGGCGCGGAAGAGGCCGAGGGGCTCATCATTTCCTCGTCGAGCGCCCCGGCCGGGGAAATCGTGGAAGTCGCCCGCGCCATCAATCCCAACCTGCGCATCCTCGTCCACACCACCTATCTGCGCGTGGCGGAAAACCTCAAGTCCGAGGGCGTATCAGCCGTCTTCTCCGGCGAACGTGAAGTCGCCGTCGCCATGACCGAACACCTGATGCGCGACTTCGGAGCCACGGACGAACAAATCGACCGCGAACGCCGCAAACTCCGCGAACGCATGGCCTGATTATCCTCAACGTACCGTATATGCACAAACCGTGAAGGCCACTAGCCTTCACGGTTTTTTCTGAACAAGACCGCCGCGTTTTGCGTTTTCCCCCTTTCCGCCCCCATTCCTTTCATCTTCCCGTTTTTGCAAAAGTGTCGCATCTGCATCAGATTTGTCGGGCACAACCATCTAAAGTCCGTGGAAACATCATGATAGCCCGTTCTTTCACAACCGGCGGGCACTTTGAGGAGAGAACCATGACCGTATCCAAGAACGTGCTGATGGCGTTGCTGATCCTGAGCTATGCAACGTGGGGCGGCGGCATGATCGCCATGAAATACGCGTTCGAGTCGTTCACCGCCATGCAGGTGGTTTTTGCCCGCGTGGCGTTCGCCGGGGTCATCTATCTGGCGCTGTACCGCCTGTGGAGCC
>OGOT01001949.1_pt1 | contig 10785 bp, 20 predicted proteins | sample 1552791 | NCBI WGS metagenome assembly OGOT01 (sample SAMEA2580160, study PRJEB22360) | human gut metagenome | biome: human gut; feature: human-associated habitat; material: faeces | place: Denmark | collected 2008/2010
TTTGTTTAATTGAGGATTTTTAAAATAATGAAGATCTAGAAGCGCAAAATTTCAGTTGTGATTGATCCGGCGCCCAATTCTTTTAGGCGCTTTAGAGCGTAATTCGTGAAAACCTCCCTGTCTGCACGGTTAGGCAGGGAGGTTTTTCTCGCTAATGTTTCGACGTCAAACTCGTCGACGCATTTAGCCAGCGCGGCAGTGAATTCCGCTTTAGCCGCGATTCGCATCTGCTTTTCCCGGCTGGCCTTGGCCTCTTCTGCCTTAGCGATCACCGTGGGCATACGGATCAGCTCGTCTTTGCATTTGCCGATCTCAACGAACGAGGCCCATTTTTCTGCGAGCGCCCTTGAGCCTTTGTCCGGATAATTTGCTGATTTACTGCTCCATTCGTCCCAGAGTCGGAATGCTTCGTCTGAGCCGTCATACTCCAGGTGCAGCGCCATGCCGACTTCAAGCCAGTCCTTGTATGCGTCTGCGTCAATATGGCTGATGATCTTCCTGGCTTCCGCGAGCGGGATGTTTCTGCACTTCATGCACTCGACGTCGAAGGCCGTGAGCGGTCCCGCGTTTGCCGACACGGAGCGGCCGGCGCCGCCTCTTTCCTTTAACTTCCAGCCGTGCTTGACTGCGTAGTCGTTGACAATGCCAACAAGCGACTGTGCCTCCTCCATTGTGACGAGTGCGAGGGATTCGGGCGGATGATCGAGCGGCGTGCGATCGACAGTGCCCCATGAGTACGGCTGGCCGGTAACCTTATGGCGGCCGAAGGCAACAAACTGCTGACCGTTGGCAAGGATCTCCAGTTGCTGCTCCTGGCCGCGGTCGTCCAGGAATTTATGCGAGGAGACTTTGGAGAAACTTTTATCCGTCCGGACTAAGAACAATGTCCGGGGCCTGCGGCCGACGCGCGATAAAAACTGGTGGCTGCCGCCGCACATCTTGGAGAGTTTGTCGTAGATCAGCTGGAGGAGCTCGAAGTCTGTGATGTCGCAGTCAATGCCGATCACCTTATGCTCGCCCTGTCCGGTGAGCAGTCCTATGCCGCACCCGGCATGGATCTCAGCGTCGTCCGGCTTGAATCGGTAGGATGTCCATCCTTTCTCAAGGTCCGGGAACTTCTCTCCCGGCTTAATCGGTATCGGCAGATAGCCGTTGTCGACAAGGCGCTGTGCGCCCTGATCGAAAGTGATAACTTTCTCTTGGGTCATGAAACCACCTTTTCTTCTTCGTCTAACTGAGACTCGATCAAAAACGCCAGCGCTTCGTCCAAATGCTTCTTGGCGGTAATAACGTTTAATGCGAGGTCTCTTATATCGATTAAGCCGCCGTCACCTCTGACAGCGGCCGCGGTCTTTGTTTTTTCCAAACTCTGCTCGGCTAATTCCAGGGCGTTCAGAGCACTGGTTATCTTTGCCGAACGTTCCTTTACAATTTCAAAAAAGCTTCTTTCTGAGGTCATGATGTCCCTTCCTGGTTCATACATTTGTCCGCATTGCGGCGTTACAGTTGTCTTTAATCCCCGTCCAATTCTCAGAAGCGCAAAAGCTCCTTATGACGCCTCTCGTGAGTTCTATCAATTCGGTTCTGCTGCGCTTAAATCTGTTGACGTCTTCGACCTGGGTGAGTTCTGCGCGAAAAATGAATTGATAATTTCCTCTTGTATTAACTGCGGTCGTCCCACTCTCTGGGAATACGAAAAACTTGTTTGGCCGGTATCGAGTGGAATTAAGGCGTATGAAAAAATGCCGGGGAAAGCAAAACGAGTTTTCAAAGAAGCTCAAAGTCTTATGCAACTGTCGCCTAGGTCCTGCTGCGCCCTTCTCAGGTTGTGCGTGGAGGAGATAGTTAATTATGTTGGTGCTGAACAGGGGCTCAAAAATTTTGACCCTGATTGGATACTTGCTCGTCGCATTGAGGCGCTGGCAATCCCAGAAGCTTTGACTCAGCAGCTTACCGCCTGCCGTGTGATTGGTAATGACGCGGCGCATCCAGGCGTGCTTGATTTTTCCGGAGAGGACAGCAGTAAAGTCGCTGTGCTTTTGTCGCACGCTGTCAATAATCTTTGCGCCTGTCTTATCGGACCTTTTGATCTCAAGAAATTGGCCGACGAAGTTGAGGCTGAGAGGAAAGCCCGCAAAAACAAAAGTTGAAGTCATTTTTCTTTCTCTTTTTTGGTTTCTTCCGTACAAAGCTGAGCTACAAGTTCACGGAGTTTGTCGACGATCTTGTAGCTGACTTCTGTGTAGCGTTTTGATTTGATCTTGCTGACTGTGCCCTGGGCGATACCGAGCAGTGCGGCGATTTGGTGCTGTTTGAGTCCGGCTTTTTCAAGTTTGAAAACTGCGGCGTCCGGTGAGAGTAATGAAGCGGCCATGGTTCATTCCGTTAATTTCAATATAGATTGAATTGTAATTCTTATATGAATAGATGGGCAAATTAAGGAGTGTTAAAATATTCACATGGGAATAATTGAATAACGAGAAGAAAATGAAATCCAGCCTTGCCAAGAATTTAGAAACCCTCATGCAGGAAAAGCAGATTAGCCAAACGCGGCTGTCTAAAATTTCCGGCGTTTCCCAGTCCTACATCTTTAAGATCCTTAACGATCAGATAAAGAAACCTAGCCTGGATACCTTAGAAAAACTTGCTACCGCGTTGGATTCAACCGTTGCTCAACTCAATCATTCTTTAGAGCTGCCAAAAGAGGCGGACCCGGTTGTTGGCCTGAGGAAAGTACCGCTCATTAGCTGGGTTCAGGCAGGCCTCCCTACGCCGGTAGCCTCTCTTGACGATATGGACAAGTGGTATATCTGCCCAGTCAGAATAAGTAAAAACGGTTTCGCGCTAAAAGTCCGTGGTGAGTCCATGGAGCCGATGTTTTATGAAGGCGACATTGTCTTTATTGATCCGGAAGTCCCCGCCGAATCCGGCCGCATTGTGGCAGCAGTAGATGACGGCGCGGCCGACCCAGAAGCGACACTCAAGAAACTCGTAAAGGACGGCTCGGATTACTACCTGAAGGCCCTCAATCCTGATTGGCCTGGCCCTAAATTCCAGCCGTTTACTCAAAGCATGCGAATCGCCGGCGTTGCGGTCGGCAAGTATGTAGAACTTTAAAGGAGGTCATTTTGAACTTAGCGAGGAGAGTTTTTCATGAGAAATTCGGCTGGCTTATCACCGTTTATTGTGTGTTTATGGCCGGTTTCTTTACCGCGTTTTTAATGGACATTTTTTCTCTTAAATTCTCAGGCTGGGATATAGCAATTACTGTCCTTCTGGCTGGTGTCAGCGTGTTTTTCATTTTTGTCCCAGTTATTGGCGCATTGATTGAAGTTCCTTGCGCCTTTTATTATCTCGCCTGGATATTACACATAAATGTCTTTCTTGCCTTCGCGGTAACCATTGGCATTTTGATCGCTATGGTTCTTGTGGACATGCAATTGCGTAGGCTATAGCGAAACCAATTTTAGGACCGCCTGCGGGCGGTTTTTCTTCGCACCATTAAATTCCTATAAGAATTATTTATTCACTTAGGGTTGAATCTAGTCATATCTATAGCTATTATTCGTTTGTGAATTGATTAAGTTCAAAGGACAAACGAAATGCCGAATACCAAAAGCGAAGGTCCCTCAAAAGCCGCTGGCCGCGCACTCAGCTTTGCGCTCATGCTTACTCTCATGGCAAAGGGCTATCCAGAAATGCCCGCCGCAAAGCTCGTCAATCTTCTCCATATCACTCTGGACGACGCGAATGCAATCGCCGATGGTGTGTTGCCCTCTCCTGAGGCCATCGAAAAAGTCTGCAATTTCATTAGCAGCAACTCCGCAAAAAACTCCGAACCGGCGATTACCCAATACGAAATCGAGCCATGGCCGGTTATGAATTTTTCTTTCCGGAGGGCTCCTCATGCGACACGAATTTAACGACTTTGAAATTGCCGTGGGTGCGCTCGTTGCTTTCCTCGGTTTCTGGGGTTTTGTTTACCTCGTCTTCATTCTTCCGGAACTGCTCGGAGGTCTCTTATGAACTCGGTTTTTAATCTCGCCTCCTACAACCTTAACCAGATGACCGATGACGAGCTTCTCTCATGGCTGCATTCCGAGGGCCTGGCCAACATGCCGCCGATTATCCGGACATTGGCTGAGCGCCTGGAGGCCGTTCAGAACGACGTGAGCTATGCCCAGGAGGAAACCAAAGACGCAAAGGAAGCGTTCAAAAAGCTCGATAAGGACACGATCGAAGGTCTGAACAAGCTAGACGACAAGCTGGGCCATTTTGCCTCTGACCTGGAAAAAGTCTCCAGCGCAATTCTCGAATCTCAAGGAAAGATTCTTGTCGAAGGCGATCTACTCGTTGATAGCGATGAACTGGATGACGAATGCCCTGACGATCAGCTCGTTATTCCTCGTAAAGAACTCGACGCCATTCGTGACCAAGTCGACAAGATCAGCCACGCCATTTCCAACCTAGAAACCGGGGACTTCTTCCCCGATCGCCCTTCCATCTAAGACTAAAGGAGATATTTATGTCTTTAGAAACTGCCATCCAAGAAAACACCAAAGCACTGCAATCACTCGGCGAAATTATTAAGCAAGCCCTGAGCATGAAGCCTGTACAGGTTTCTGCGACAGCTGCTCCGGCGCCTGAGCCCAAAGCCGCACCTGTCGAACCTGTAGCCGCGGCTGACCTTCCTCCGGTGGTTGCACCTAAGGCAGCACCCGCCGAGCCAACAACCGCGCCTGTTCCGGCGCCTAAAGCTGAGCCTAAGGCAGCACCGATTAACTACACCGAACTTCGTGAGGCCATGGTCTCCAAACTGCAAAAGCTCTTCGAGCATTCTCCCGCCAAGGGTGCCGAGATTCTCCGTTCCTTCGGCGTCAGACGCCAGTCCGAACTGCCGGACGAAAAACTGCCCGCTTTCTGTGATGCCCTGGTTAAAGCTCTCGAAGCTGAAGGAGTTCTGTAATGGCCCACGCACTTCTGTCCCCGTCCTCCGCCCACCGCTGGATGTCTTGCCCGGGAAGCGTATCTTTGTCCCGCCTTTTCCCGGACGAATCGTCCTCTTATGCCGAGGAAGGCACACTCGCCCATGCTTGGGCCGCACACCTCCTTGATCCGCAGAATCAGCCTCAGCCGGCCGAAGCCCTGAGTTCTGACAATCTGACTTTCGTCCAGGACTATGTCCTTTTCGTTGAGCGTGAAACTGCGGGCGGTGTCCGCCGCATTGAGTATCCGGTTTCTGTCTCAGAGGTCACCGGTGAAGCTAATGCCAAGGGCACAATCGACTGCGCCTCATTGGTCAACGGCACGCTCAAGATCATTGACCTGAAATTCGGTAAGGGCGTGAAGGTCGATGCCGAGCACAATACCCAGCTCATGATTTACGCCGCCGGTGCCTTGCCCTTGTTCGATGTGATCGACGAGGTCAAAGACATTGAGCTCACGATCTTCCAGCCGCGCATTAACAATATCTGCTCTTGGAAGCTCACTCCGGCCGAGCTCGAGGATTTCGTCAACAAAGCCCGGGCGCGAGCGTCTATTGCGATCAACTATCTGCGCGCCGATCCTCTTCCCTCGGCTGCACTGGAGCCGTCTGCCGGCGCCTGCCGATTCTGTAAAGCTAAGGCGGCTTGCCCGGCTCTTCAGCAGAAGGCAGCAGAAGCCTGTGACTTCCGTCCGGTGCTCGACAAGGGCCAGGACATCCCGATTGTTCCGGAAGAAGCCCTGAGCTCCGAGCAGCTCTCGTTAAATCTCCAGCTTGCCGACCTTCTGGAGCCGTGGATCGCGGCAGTGCGTGAAGCCGCCTACGACCAAATGATGCAAGGCGTTGAGGTCGAAGGATTCAAGCTCGTGCTCGGCCGCCCGGGCAACCGCCAGTGGACAAGTAATGCAGAAGCCGAGGCCATGCTCAAGTCCTTCAAGTTGAAAGAAGACGAGCGCTACACCTACAAAGTCATTACTCCGACCGCCCTGGAAAAACTCATGAAGGCGGGTCGAATCGGCGAGCGTCAGTGGAAGCGCGCCGAAACCATCATCACCAGAAGCGAACCGACTCCGACCGTCGTCCCGGCAGCAGACAAGCGCCAGGCATGGTCTCCGACCGCTACCGCATCCGATTTCACACCTATCTCTAATTAATAAGGAGCACAACTATGGCATTCAACATTAAAGGCCGTCTCTCTTTTGAACACATTTTCACTCCGTCCTCAACCGAAGGTTCCGAGCCTACATTTTCCTGCTCGGTCCTGATGCCGAAGGGATCCGCGGAAGTCAAGAAAGTGGAGGCCGAGATGATGCGCGTCGCTACTGAAAAGTGGGGCGCCAAGGGCAAAGAAGTTCTGGCCCGTCTTATCAAAGGAGGCAAAACCTGCCTGCGCGATGGGGACACAAAAGAATATGACGGTTACGCCGGCATGGACTACGTTACCGCTCGTAATCCCGTCAAACCCTCCGCGTTCGACAAGAACGGCGACGAAACTGAAAAAGCCGACGGTCTCATTTACTCCGGCTGCTACGTCCAGGCGCGTATCGAGCTTTGGGCGCAGGACAACAAATACGGCCGGCGCATTAACGCAAAACTTCTAGGCGTCAAGTTTGAAAAAGACGGCGACGCTTTCGCGTCCGGTTCCGGTCCTGCCAAGGCCACTGACTTCGATGTGGACGATGAACCGAGCGACGACGGTAAAAAGCCCTGGGAGTAAGCCATGGCGAAGAACAGAACCGAGGGACAAGGCGTCGTGCTCGGACTATCCGAGGTAGAAGCCTATGCGGTCATGTCTGCGATTAAGACAACCCTTGAAGTTGAAAGTGATTTTGATCAGGAAACTTCCGGATTCGGTGCCTTTGCCTCAAAGCTGTACCTCAGAAGTTTGACCAACGTAATGGACCTCTTACAAGCAGCCCTGATAAGTAAAGAGGTGCCAGCCAAATAAAGCCTTTTTAACCACCCGTCCTTCATACGAGGGACGGCCATTAAGGAGACTCAATATGACAACACTCTGGGCAGACTTAGAAACTTTCAGCCGTCGCGACATCATGAACGGACCGCACCAGTACGCAGAAGACTGCGAGGTACTGCTGTTCGGTTATGCGATTGATGACGGCCCGGCCAAGGTTTGGGACGTCACAACGGGCGAGAAAATGCCGCTTGAGTTAGCTTGTGTCCTTGCCGCTGCGCAAATGAATGCTCCCAAGGTCAACACGGTTTGGCATAACGGAGCTAATTTCGACGTGCCCGTCCTGCGTAAAGCTAAAAACCTCCATGTCGACATCCCTTTCGAGCGCGTGGATGACTGTATGGTCAAGGCCTACAGTCATGGCTTGCCCGGATCTCTGGGCGCGCTGTCTGAGATTTACGGCCTCGGCGTTGACAAGGCGAAAGACAAGGACGGCCGGCGCCTCGTGCTGAAATTCTGCAAGCCTGACTCTAAGGGCAACGTGCGCAGCCGCACGACGGATCCGGAGGATTGGGCCCGCTTTGTGAACTACTGCCGCCTGGACGTGGAAGCCATGCGGGCAATCTATAAAAAATTGCCGTCGTGGAACTGGGGTCCTCGTGACCGTGCCCAGTTCGTGATCGACCAGCGCATTAATAATAGAGGTGTCCGGATGGACCTCGATCTCGCCAAGGCAGCGATCTCTTTGGCCGATAAGCTCAAGGCAGAGAATGCAAAGCGCACCCAGGATCTCACTAATGGAGTAGTCGCGGCCGCAACTCAGCGCGATGCGCTCCTGGCTCATATCCTCCAGCAGTACGGCGTCAGCTTGCCGGATCTTACTAAGTCCACAATCGAGCGGCGTCTCAACGATGAGAACTTGCCGGAAGTTGTTAAGGAGCTCCTGCGTGTGCGCCTGGCGTCCACTAAGACGTCCACTGCCAAATATAAAAAGCTCATTGCCTCGACCAGTGCGGACGGCCGCATGCGCGGTTGCCTCCAGTTTAGAGGTGCCACCCGTACAGGTCGCTATGCCGGACGGCTTATGCAATTGCAGAACCTGCCGCGCCCGACGCTCCCGCAATACGTGATTGACGCCGGGATCGAAGCGATTAAGGGCGGCTGGGCCGAGTACCTGGCTGAGCCGGGCGAATTGATGTCCTCTTGTTTGCGGTCCTGCATCATGGCCACGCCCGGGAAGCACCTCGTTGTAGCCGACTTGTCCAATATCGAAGGCCGGATGCTCGCCTGGCTCGCCGGTGAAGAATGGAAACTCAAAGCATTCCGAGACTTCGATGCCGGTCACGGCCCTGACCTTTACAAAGCCACCTATGGGCGCACGTTTGGTATCCGTCCGGAAGACGTAACCAAACACCAGCGACAGATCGGTAAGGTCATGGAGCTCGCGCTCGGTTACCAGGGCGGTGTCGGTGCATTCCTCACGTTCGCGTCCGCCTATTCGATTGACCTGGATGAGCTTGCGAAACATGTCCGGGAAAATATTTCCTTTAGCTACTGGGGCCAAGCCGAAGGGTCTTATGAGTGGTACAAGGAAAAGAAACTCACTCACAACTTAAAGCGCGAAACATTTATCGCCTGCGAAGCGGTCAAGCTCGCCTGGCGGGATGCGCACCCGGCAATACAAAAGTTTTGGGCCGATGTCGACAAGGCCGCAGTCTCCGCGCTCAAAGGCGTCCCCGCCAAAGCCGGCAAGATTTGGTTTAGCAAGAACGGCTCGTGGCTGCGCATGAAGTTGCCCTCCGGACGTTTTATCTGCTACCCCGGCGCCCGCCTGGAGGACGGCGGTGTCGGCACCGGCACTTTCTCCTACATGGGGATCAACCAATATTCCCGGAAGTGGGAACGTATCCGGACATATTCCGGAAAAATCGTAGAAAACGCGACCCAGGCCGCAGCCGCCGACATTCTGATCGGTGCGATGGCCGCCATCGAGCAGGCAGGGTTTGAAATCGTTTTCTCAGTTCACGACGAATTTATTACAGAAGCCGCACTCGACAAGGACAACACTGAGCTCGAAAAGCTCATGTCAACTCCGCCCAGTTGGGCACCTGACCTGCCGCTTGCGGCGGCGGGATTCACTTCACTTCGTTACCGCAAAGACTAAGGAGATTAAACATGGATAGCCAATACGCCGAACTTTTAGGCAATGCATTGAAAGGCGCTTCCGCCCTGAAAAAAGACAAGAGATTCAAAGATTCCGTTCCGCTCGTCCCAGTTTCGGATGGAGCGCTCTTCAAAGAAGACCCGAAGCTCGTAACGATCACTGCCGTCAGCGCCAAGGGCGATGAGCTTTATGAAATTGCATTTACCAAGGTCATGGTCGCCGACATTGTCGCTCACTTCTCTGAGTACCTCGCCAAGTGGCCTGAGGATAAGGAGGAGAAGTAGATGGATAAAGAAACATTGCAGGAATGGATCGGAGGCTTTGCTTTCTTACAGGAAATCATTGGCCGAAAGAAATACGAACTTGAAATAGCAGATTTTCCCGACCTCGCCGGAAAGGAGTACGAGGTATGCGAAGCCGTTCTCAATGATCTCGGAACTGCTCGAGAGGCCCTTTCTCGAGCCTCTCGCACGATCGACAGATATCTAAAGGACAACAAATGACCGCTGAAAAAGACGAAACCAAAGGTGCCTATGAAGCCGGTTATGAAGCAGGTGCCAAGGCCGCTAAAGAGTCTGCTTACGCCCGCGGTTACCAAGCCGGATACAACGACGTTATCCAGCGAGAAATAGAAAACTCTCAGAAGTATTTCAAGCGGTATGTATTGGAGAAAGCGAATGAATGAAGAAATGAAAAAGAAACAGATAGAGGCTATCAAAAAAATCCGTAGACAGTTTGCAGATGAAGTGTATTGGTGTTTAGAAAATTGGCTTGATGCTCTAGACGAACGATCTAGCGGTGATGAACTGCCATCAGACCCGATTATGAAAGAACGATCTCGAATCTTTCGCGCACAGGAGCTTGTAGGTTTTGAAGAGGATTATGGGGAGAAGTAAATGGAATGGTTAATTCTTACTTTTTTTCTTGTTCTCCTCCTGGTCGTTATCGGCCATCAGACCAAAATCGATATGCTCAGCCTGAGGCTGTTCAAACTCTCCTCCCGCGTGGAGCGTTTGGAAAGACGGATTAAGGAGCAGCAGTCATGACACCTGAAGGAAAAGTTGTTGCCCTTATCCGGGCAAGAGTGAAAGAGGCTAACGGAGAAGTCCGGAAGTGCTCCTGGGAAGGTGTGCGCGGTGCTCCGGACCTTCTCGTTCTGCTCCCGGGCGTGCACGCCTGGATCGAAGCAAAGGCGCACAACGGCGCGCTCAAGCCTCATCAGGTCCGTGAGCATGAACGGCTGCAGAAAGCCGGATGCAAGGTTTACGTCGTGTACGGTGAAGATCAGGCCGAGTCCCTGGTGAGCCACCTCGTTGCATTGTCCCGATCCGTGGAGCCGTAACTATGCCGAGAGATTTCAAGCCCTGGCCTTACCAGGAACTCATGATCCGATTCGCCTTAAAAAATAAGCGCTGCGGATTGTTCGTCCCGATGGGCATGGGCAAAACTTCAAGCGCGCTCATGATTATTCAGATCCTAAAAGATCTTTATGGTGAAGGCCCGGCGCTTGTAATCGCTCCGCTTGCGGTAGCCCGTAACGCGTGGCCGAGTGAGGTGAGGAAGTGGAGTGACTTCAGGCATCTGAAAGTGTCGCCGATCCTCGGCAGCACGAAGGAGCGCGTCAAGGCCTTGCATACGAAAGCGGACATCTATGTCATTAACTATGACAATCTGCAGTGGCTGGGGAACTACCCCCCAAAACACAAATACACCGGCACGCAGAGG
>OGOT01001954.1_pt1 | contig 10774 bp, 7 predicted proteins | sample 1552791 | NCBI WGS metagenome assembly OGOT01 (sample SAMEA2580160, study PRJEB22360) | human gut metagenome | biome: human gut; feature: human-associated habitat; material: faeces | place: Denmark | collected 2008/2010
CATCCGCTTCTCGTTGCGCACGATGATGTCGGGAGCACCCAGCTCCAGCAGGCGGCGCAGACGGTTGTTTCGGTTGATGACGCGGCGGTACAGGTCGTTCAGGTCGGAGGTGGCAAAACGGCCGCCGTCCAGCTGGACCATGGGGCGCAGGTCAGGGGGCAGAACAGGCAGCACATCCATGACCATCCACTCGGGGCGGTTGCCGGAAATGCGGAAAGCCTCCACGACCTCCAAACGCTTCAGGATGCGGACACGCTTCTGGCCGGAGGACTTCTCCACCTCAGCGGTCAGTTCAGCGCTCAGCTGATCCAGGTCGATCTCTTTCAGCAGATCCTGGATCGCCTCAGCACCCATGGCGGCCTCAAACTCGTCGCCATAGCGCTCACGCATCTCGCGGTATTCTTTCTCGGTCAGCAGCTGCTTCTTTTCCAGCGGGGTCAGACCGGGGTTGGTAACGATATAGCTTGCAAAGTACAGCACCTTCTCCAGCAGGCGGGGGCTGATGTCCAGCATCAGGCCGATGCGGCTGGGGATGCCCTTGAAGTACCAGATGTGGCTGACGGGAGCGGCCAGCTCAATGTGGCCCATGCGCTCACGGCGGACCTTGGCCTTGGTCACTTCAACGCCGCAGCGGTCGCAGATCTTGCCCTTGTAGCGGATGCGCTTATACTTGCCGCAGTGGCACTCCCAGTCCTTGGTAGGTCCAAAAATGCGCTCGCAGTACAGACCGTCGCGCTCCGGCTTCAGGGTGCGGTAGTTGATGGTCTCAGGCTTCTTCACCTCGCCATAGCTCCAGTTGCGGATCTGGTCAGGAGAGGCAAGGCCGATTTTAATGGAATCGAAAACGTTGTTTTCCATGAAACGAACCCTTTCTTAATCTCTAGTTGTCTCGATGATAACAGGCGGCTTTGCAATCCTCTGTTCCCTGCCCGCGCGGCACGCAGCACGCGCGCCGCGCCAGGCAAAAAACAGCTTTGTTCAGGATTTACTCAAAGTCCACTTCGTCGGAAGCGGGAGCCGCATCGCCGGAGTTGTTGTCGTCCAGCACAGAGGGATCATCGAAACCCGCGTCGGCGTCCTTGATGGTGTAGTCATTCAGCAGCTCGTTCTCGTTGGTAACGGTCTCGCTGCCGGCAACATCGCGCATATCAAAGCCGGTCTCTTCGTCGTCGAAGTTCTGGCGCATGTCGATCTCGTTGCCGTCCTTGTCCTGAACAACAACGTCCAGACCCAGAGACTGCAGTTCCTTCAGCATAACACGGAAGGACTCGGGGATGCCGGGCTGCGGGATCGGCTCGCCCTTAACGATGGCCTCGTAGGTCTTCACACGGCCCTCCACGTCGTCGGACTTGACGGTCAGGATCTCCTGCAGAGTGTAAGCAGCGCCGTAAGCTTCCAGTGCCCAGACTTCCATTTCGCCGAAGCGCTGGCCGCCGAACTGCGCCTTGCCGCCCAAAGGCTGCTGGGTAACGAGGGCATACGGACCGGTGGAACGGGCGTGAATCTTATCGTCAACAAGATGATGGAGCTTGAGGTAGTACATGTAGCCAACGGTAACCGGGTTATCGAAATACTCGCCGGTACGACCGTCACGCAGACGGAACTTGCCGTCCTCACTCATGCCCGCCATGCGGAAGCACTCGCGGATATCCGCTTCGTGTGCGCCGTCGAATACCGGGGTCATAATCTTCCAACCGAGTGCGTTTGCCGCCATGCCGAGGTGAACCTCGAGAACCTGTCCGATATTCATACGGGACGGAACGCCCAACGGGTTCAGAACGATGTCAAGCGGTGTACCGTCCGGCAGGAACGGCATCTCTTCCATCGGCAAAATGCGGGAAACAACACCCTTGTTACCGTGGCGGCCGGCCATCTTATCGCCGACGGAGATCTTTCTCTTCTGTGCGATATAGCAGCGCACGACCTTGTTGACGCCGGGGCTCAGCTCATCGCAGTTGTCTCTCGTGAAGACCTTAACGTCCACAATGGTGCCGTACTCGCCGTGCGGAACACGGAGGGACGTATCGCGGACCTCGCGGGCCTTTTCACCGAAGATGGCGCGCAGCAGGCGCTCTTCGGCGGTCAGCTCGGTTTCGCCCTTCGGCGTGACCTTACCGACCAGAATGTCGCCGGCGTGAACCTCCGCACCCACACGAATGATGCCGCGGTCATCAAGGTCGCGCAGCAGATCTTCGTTGACGTTCGGGATGTCGCGGGTAATCTCTTCCGCGCCGAGCTTTGTATCTCTGGCTTCCATCTCATACTCTTCGATATGGATGGAGGTATAAACGTCGTCGCGTACGATTTTCTCGTTCAGCAGGACGGCGTCCTCGTAGTTGTAGCCTTCCCAGGTCATGAAGCCGATGAGCGCGTTCTTGCCGAGCGCGATCTCGCCGTTCTTAATGGCCGGGCCGTCCGCCAGAACATCGCCCACTTCAACGCGGTCGCCGCGGTTGACGATCGGGACCTGATTGATGCAGGTGCTCTGGTTGGAACGCATGAACTTTGTGACGACATAGTCGTCGATATCGCCGTTATCGGTCGTCACGCGAATGAGGTCTGCGCTGACGCTCTTAACGACACCTGCGCGTTCGCACAGGACGCAGACGCCGGAGTCAACGCCTGCTTTATACTCCATGCCGGTACCGACGATCGGAGACTCGGTGCGGAGCAGCGGAACTGCCTGACGCTGCATGTTCGCGCCCATCAGAGCACGGTTCGCGTCATCGTTTTCGAGGAACGGGATCATCGCCGTTGCAACGGAGAAGACCATACGCGGGGAAATATCCATGTAATCGACGCGGGTCGGCTCAACCTGAATGAACTCGCCCTTGAAACGTGCGAGAACGCTGTCGTTTGCAAAGGTGTTGTCTTCATTCAGCTTTTCGTTTGCCTGCGCAACGATGAACTCGTCTTCCACGTCCGCCGTCATATAAACGACTTCGTCCGTGACCTTGCCCGTCGCCTTATTAATCTTTCTGTACGGCGCCTCAATGAAGCCGTAGTGATTGATTCTTGCGAACGTTGCAAGGTAGGAGATCAGACCGATGTTCTGACCTTCCGGGGATTCGATCGGGCACATGCGGCCGTAGTGTGTGTAGTGAACGTCTCGAACCTCGAAGCTCGCACGGTCACGGGAAAGGCCGCCCGGGCCCAAAGCGGAGAGACGGCGCTTATGCGTCAGCTCGGCCAGCGGGTTCGTCTGATCCATGAACTGGGACAGCGGAGAAGAACCGAAGAATTCCTTGATCGCTGCAACGACCGGACGGATATTGATGAGAGAATGCGGTGTAAGGGATTCCATATCCTGACCCTGCAGCGTCATGCGCTCGCGGATCACGCGCTCCAAGCGGGAGAAGCCGATGCGGAACTGGTTCTGCAGCAGCTCGCCGACGGAACGGATACGGCGGTTGCCGAGCTGGTCGATATCGTCCGTAAAGCCGAGACCGACAGCAAGGCAGGTCATGTAGTTGATGGAGGAGAAAATATCATCAATGATGATGTGGTTCGGGATCAACTCGTCATGACGTGCGGTGAGCTGCTCTTTGAGCTTCTCTTCGTCGTCGCCGCACTCTTCGAGAATCTCGGAGAGCACTGCGTAGCGCACACGTTCGTTGATGCCGCACTCTGCCTCTGCATCAAAGGAAACGTATTTTGCGATATCGACCATGCCGTTCGAGATGACCTTCGTCTCCTTGTCGTCCTCAAGGGCAACCCAAGCGGTGGTCACACCGGCGTTGTCGATGTCTTCGGCAAGCGTGCGGGACACAACGGTGCCCGCCTCTGCCATCACCTCGCCGGTCGCCGGGTTGACGATCGGGCGGGAAAGCTGACGGCCGGTGATTCTGCCGGCGAGGTTCAGCTTCTTATTGTACTTATAACGGCCGACTCTGGAGAGGTCGTAGCGTCTCGGGTCGAAGAACAGGCCGTTCAAATGGAACTGCGCGCTTTCAACCGTAGGCGGCTCGCTCGGACGGAGCTTTCTGTACACCTCAAAGAGGCCTTCCTCCATGGTGTGCGTGGTATCCTTATCGATGGTCGCAAGGATGCGCTCGTCTTCGCCGAAGTACTCCTTGATCTCTTCGTCGGTGCCGAGACCGAGTGCGCGGATGAACGCGGTCATCGGGAGCTTTCTGTTTTTATCGATACGCACGTAGAGCACGTCGTTCACATCGTTTTCGTACTCCAGCCATGCGCCGCGGTTCGGAATGACGGTGGAAGAGAAAAGCTGTTTGCCTGTTTTATCGTACTCCATCTTATAATAGACGCCCGGAGAACGAACAAGCTGGGAAACGATAACACGTTCTGCGCCGTTGATCACAAAGGTGCCGGACGGTGTCATCAGCGGGAAATCGCCCATGAAGACTTCAGATTCCTTGATCTCGCCCGTTTCCTTGTTGAGAAGGCGTGCAGTGACGCGCAGGGCTGCCGCATAGGTAGCATCGCGCTCTTTGCATTCCGTTACCGTGTAATTGGGTTTTTCGTCGAGCTTGTAGTTCACGAAGTCCAGAACCAGATTTCCGTTGAAATCCGTAATGCCGGAGACGTCGTCAAAAACTTCCTTCAGACCTTCCTTCAGGAACCAGTCGTAGGAATTTTTCTGAATCTCGATCAGGTTCGGCATATCGAGAACTTCATTGATGTGCGAGAAGCTCATGCGTGTGTTCTTGCCAAGCTGTACCGGCTTAACATTCACCATTGACTCAACCACTCCATTCTTAGTATTTGACCCGTGTTTTTAAGCAAAATCACTTAAAAACGGCGGAAAGAATATCCGTTCATGTGAATTTTATAGATTATGCTTGATTATTTTTCGGAACTGTGTTATAATGCAGATCAGAGAAAGAAATGGCATATCTATCCATGATGATACATTGTAATATGATACACCGTATCTGTGGATTTGTCAAGCCTTTTCCCGAAATTTTTCGGGTTTTATTCCCTTTTTCTTTTCTCAAATTCCAAAGCAGAATAAATTGAATTTTGACCCGTATACCCGATAGCACATGGACCTTGTAAACTGCAATCGGGCTTTATTTTTATCCGCTGCTAATCATTTTAATTTGATGAGGAACACTGTATGAAAAAGCATTTCGCAAAGCAGATTTTCGCCGCGGCCCTTGCAATCAGCTTCGTGTGCGGGCTTTCGGCATGCCGTGAACGCGAACGTGAACGTGAAGAAGAGCAACTCACGTTAAAGCCGGTGATTTATCTTTATCCGGAAGAAGAAACGGACGTCTCGGTTACGCTCGCGTACGACGGAACGCTCACTTGCACCTACCCGAATTACAAAACCGGCTGGCATGTTTCGGCGAAACCTGACGGTACTCTGACGGACGAGGACGGCCAAACGTATAACTACCTGTACTGGGAAGGCACGGACAGCGCGGAATACGACCTTTCCCGCGGCTTCTGCGTAGCGGGCAGCGACACCGCCGCTTTCCTCGAAAATGCCTTGCGCGACCTCGGACTCACCCGCAAAGAAGCGAATGAATTCATCGTGTACTGGCTTCCCCAGATGCAGGAAAATCCCTATAATCTCATCGCGTTTCAGTCCGACTGCTATACGCAGGTGGCGCAGCTGGATATCTCCCCCGCGCCCGACACGCTCCTTCGGGTCTTCATGGCGTGGAAACCGCTTGAAGAGAAAGTCGACATTCCCGCGCAAACGCTCACCGCTCCCACCCGCGACGGCTTCACAGCGGTGGAATGGGGCGGCAGCCGCATAAACTGAGCCGCAGCTCTTGCCCGTGCAGCGTCTCACGGCGTTCACACCGCTTAAAAACACGCAAAACCTTCCCGGTTTCCAAGCGGAAACGAAACCGGGAAGGTTTTTGTTTTGTTGATGTTGAATTTTGGATGCCGAAGAAATTAAGTTAAAAAGCGAAAGCCACTTTCAAAACGAATTCTTGCGTTTTAAGTATGTACTTGCGTGTACTTTTACGCGGATTCGCTTACGTTTCTGCCTCTTTCCCCTCGCCTTTTTCGTCCGCCTCGGTATCCTCGCAGGCACAGATGGACGCGAACGTGTAGGACTCCAGCTTATTGCGCACAAGCTGCGAGACCTCACCGTAGATGTGATGCAAACGGCACGAGGTGCGCTGGCAGCTGTACGCATCGCCCTGGCAGCGGGAAATCATATACGGCCCCTCCACCGCCTCGATCACGCTGCGCAGCGTGATCTCCTTCGGCGGCTTTGCAAGCTCATAGCCGCCCTTTGCGCCCTTATACGAGCGCACGATGCCGTCCGAAACGAGCGTGCGCAGAATCTTCAGCGTAAAGCGCAGCGTGACGCTTGTGCGCTCCGAGATCGTTTTGGCATCTGCGCGTCCGGGGTTCACGGCCAAAAATTCCACGATGCGGACTGCGTAGTCCGCTTCCAGTGTCATGTGCATGGTATGTGCCTATCCTTTCGGGATCAATCCAGAAAATCCTTCAGCTTCTTGCTGCGGCTCGGGTGACGGAGCTTTCTGAGCGCCTTTGCTTCAATCTGGCGGATACGCTCACGGGTGACATTGAATTCCTTGCCCACTTCCTCGAGCGTGCGGCTTCTGCCGTCCTCAAGGCCGAAGCGCAGGCGCAGCACCTTTTCCTCACGCGGGGTGAGGGAATCGAGCACATCGCCGAGCGTTTCGCGCAGCAGCGTATGGGAAGCGGCATCTGCCGGGGCCGGTGCGTCGTCATCCGGGATAAAGTCGCCGAGATGGCTGTCCTCTTCCTCGCCGATCGGCGTTTCAAGGGAGACAGGCTCCTGTGCGACGCGCATGATCTCGCGCACTTTATCAACCGGCATATCGAGCTCGTCGGAGATTTCCTCCGCGGTCGGCTCGTGGCCGCTCGTGTGGAGCAGCTGGCTGGAGACCTTCTTCACCTTATTGATGGTCTCCACCATGTGCACCGGGATACGGATGGTGCGGGCCTGGTCGGCGATGGCGCGCGTGATGGCCTGACGAATCCACCACGTTGCGTAGGTGGAGAACTTGAATCCCTTTGTATAATCGAACTTTTCAACAGCCTTGATGAGGCCGAGATTGCCCTCCTGAATGAGGTCAAGGAACTGCATGCCACGGCCGAGATAGCGCTTCGCGATGCTGACGACAAGACGCAGGTTCGCTTCGGAAAGGCGCTTCTTTGCGGCTTCGTCGCCGTCCTTGATGGCGATGGCAAGGCGCACTTCTTCTTCGGAGGAAAGCAGCGGCACGCGGCCGATCTCTTTCAGGTAAACTTTGACCGGGTCATCGATGGCGACGCCTTCCATGCCCATGCCGGCATCAAAATCGTCCGTATCTGCGCCGGATACTTTGGAAAGGTCGATGTCATCAATCTGGATATCGCTGAAGTCATCGATAATCTCAATGCCGTGCGATTCCAGTGTATCATAGAATTTTTCAATGTGCTCCGGGTCGAAATCCAATTCGCCGATGGCATCGAGGATCTCCTTTGTGGTGAGCTGGCCTTTGCTTTTGCCGAGCTCAATCAGATCGCGGATCACGGTTTTCTTATCGGGTGCTGCCATAGTTTATCATACCTTTCCTGTGTTTTCCCTTATTCCCTCGGCAGCGTCTGCACGCTGCCTTTTTATCTCCATTCTGTTTTAAAGCATAACGTTCCTATTTTTTCTGTTTGCGCAGTGCATCGAGCTGCGCCTGCAGGTCGGCGGGGTTCGCACCACGCACCTTATCGGTATCGGTCAACGCGCCTTCGCTCAAAATGATCTGCACGTATTCTTCCGCGTCTTTGGCGGTGATGCCGGCGTTTTCCTGCACAATCTTCGCAAGGCGGCCCATTTCGTCCGGCGTACATTCCGCCGAAAAGTCTGTAATCTGCGGCGATGTGACCGTTTCTTCGTTTATAATCTTGCCCAGGAGGCTCTGATATAACCGGCGATTGAACGCCGTCACGAATTTTTCGGGCGGCACGCGGCGGTTCAGGCTCTGTGCGAGGTCATTATTGTGGAAAAGGCACGCGATGAGCCGCTCTTCGGCGTTGGCTACGCGGACATAGCGGCGCTTTTCGGGGTTTACGGTATCGCGCCGCGCGGAAAGCTGCTCCGTCATGTCCCTTTGCTGCTGCCGCTGCGCCGCACGCGCTTTTTTGCGCACGGAAACGGACATCTGCTGCAAAATGGCGTTTTTGTCAACATTCAATTCCTGCGAAAGGCGGCTGACGTACACGTCTCGCTCAATGGCGTTTTCAAGGCCCGCCAGCAGCTCTACGGCGGCCATCAGGTATTGAATACGCCCGTTTTCGTTGCTTAAATCATACCCGCTTTTCAGCTTTGCAAGGCGGTATTCCACATCGTTGCCGCTTTGCTCAATGAGCCTGCGGAAACGCGCCGCGCCTTCATCACCGCATGCGTTGATGAACTCGTCCGGGTCTTTGTTGCCGGGCACGGCCATGACGCGCACCAAAAGCCCTGCGCCGCGCAGAATGGGAATGGCGCGCTGTGCGGCCTTTTGACCGGCTTCGTCGGAATCGTAGCAAATGACGACCTCTTTCGCATAGCGGGCAATGATGCGCGCCTGCTCTGCGGTGAGTGCCGTGCCGAGCGACGCAATGGCATTTTCAATGCCCGCTTTGTGCAGCGAGATGACGTCCATATAGCCCTCAGCTAAAATGATGCGGTCGTTTTCGAGCGCGTTTTTTGCAAAATTCATCGCGAAAAGACCGCTGCTCTTGTGGTAGACCGGGGTATCCGATGTATTTATGTACTTCGGCTTTTCATTTGTCAAAATACGCCCGCCGAACGCGACCACGTTGCCGCGCAGATCAATGATAGGAAACATGACGCGTGCGTGGAAACGATCCATCGCGCGGCCGGAGCGCGTCTCCACCGCGACGTTCGCCGCAATCATCTCGCGCTCGGAATAGCCCTTGGAGCGCAGGTGATTAACGAGCGCAAAGCGGCTTTCCGGCGCCCAGCCGAGCCCGAAATGGCGGATCATTTTCATGGGCAGGCGCCTGCGCGCGAAATAATCAAGCCCCGGCTTACCCTCCGGGCTTAAAAGCGCGCTGTGGAAAAAGCGGGCGGATTCGCGGTTGATTTCCAGCACGCGCTGACGCAGGCGGCTCATGGAATCGTCCACGCCCTGCTCCGGCATTTGCAGCCCCACGCGGTCCGCGAGCATTTTCACGGCCTCGATGTAATCGAGATTTTCAATCTTACGGATGAATGTGATAACATCGCCGCCCGCGCCGCAGCCGAAGCAGTAAAACGAGTTATTCTCCGGGTAGACGTTGAAGGACGGTGATTTTTCGTTGTGGAAGGGACACAGTCCCACCATGTTTTTGCCGCGCCGCTTTAGGTTGACATACGAGGAAACGATGTCTGTAATGTCGCAGCGCGATTTTAAGTCCTGCATAAAGGACTCCGGCAACGGCATTCCACCGCCCCCTTTCGTGACCGCCGGCGCGATGCCGTTGGGATTACGGGCAAAGCTCGGAGCAAAACGCCCTGATTTTTGCCCTCATAGTATTATATACGCCGCAAACGGCGAAATTACTTCTTTTATTCTTCAAATTCAAAAAATTTTTTTCCGTCTTCTGTCACATCGACCTGCCCGTTTGTGGCATCCGCAAGTTTTTTGCGGAATGTGCCGAGCAGCTCGGGCGCCAAATGGAATTTAACGGTGACTTTTTCCTCAAAGACCGTGTCGTCCGTCACGCCGCCGCATTCCGGAACAAGCGATGCAACGCGGCCGTACCGGCCGTAATCGCAGGTGAGCGACAACAGCAGGCACTCGCGCATGGTAATGATCTGTGCCGCCTGCAGGGCGATGGACGCGGTGTGCGAATACGCACGAACGAGACCGCCGCCCCCGAGCAGAATGCCGCCGAAATAGCGCGTGGCGACCGTGACGACATCCGTAACGCCGCTTTTGCGCAGGACATCCAGCACCGGCATACCGGCCGTGCCCTGCGGCTCGCCGTCATCCGAAAAGCGCATGGTGCCGTCGCGCAGGATATACGCATAGACGTTGTGACTGGCATCCCAGTGCTCGGATTTTTTGGACGTGATGAAATCGAGCGCCTCCTGCTCGGTCTGCACCGGGCAGGCATAGCCGATGAAACGCGATCGCTTTTCCACAAACTGGTCCTGCGCGTTTTTCCGCACGGTTTTGTACTCTGCCATTTTTACCGCTCCCCTCTGTTTTGAAACGAACGCGATTTGCCTTTGGAGAAAAAATGGGCGATGCCCGAAAGAGCACCGCCCTGAACGATCCATATAAATTTACTTCGTGATACCGTAGCGCTTGTTGAACATATCAACACGACCGCTTGTATCAACCAGCTTCTGCTTACCCGTAAAGAACGGATGGCACTTGGAGCAAATTTCAACGCGGATGTCCTTCTTTGTGGAACGCGTGTGAATCACATTGCCGCATGCGCAGGTAATGGTCGTTTCCTGATAGTCCGGATGTATATTCTTCATATCTGTCACCTCTTTCGGTTGATCTGCGGTTAGTCGGTTAACAGCGAAGTTAACACATAAACATAGCGCTAATTATGTTAGCACAAAAAATTCTAAAATGCAAGGTCTTTTTCAAAAAAAACAGAAAACTTTTTTCTTTTTCTTCCCGAAAGCATCCGTTTTTTTCGTTAGGCGCCGATGTAGCGAAGGTATTCTTCGAGGCAAAAGGAGAGTCTGCGGATGGCGGCGGCGTGCTCTGTGCCGACATAGCGCAGGACAAGATCATTGCGTTCAATTCCGGTTTCGTCCTCTTTTCCGGCGGGATAGCGGAACACAAAGCCGTAATGCGCCATGTTCCTTTGC
>OGOT01001956.1_pt1 | contig 10763 bp, 8 predicted proteins | sample 1552791 | NCBI WGS metagenome assembly OGOT01 (sample SAMEA2580160, study PRJEB22360) | human gut metagenome | biome: human gut; feature: human-associated habitat; material: faeces | place: Denmark | collected 2008/2010
AACCTGCGAATATGCCCGTAAATCAAGCATTTTTCAAGACAATCAACTAATTTTAATGAAATATATTGCTTTAAAGAATGAAATTGATTATCGCCAATATATAGATAGACATGAAGCAGAAGATATGATTATTGAGAAGGGGCAGTAAACCCTTCTCTTTTTTTCAAGAATGGCAATGAATAGAAATATATGCCATAATTTACCCAGGTATGTTATACTTGTTTTATAAGAGGACTACGAAAACTGGAGGATAAATAACATGGCGGAGCAGGAAAACAGTAAGGATCTGATCAGTGTATTGTGGAGTGGGGCGGATATACTTCGATCCAAAATGGATGCCAATGAATATAAAAATTATTTGCTTGGTATTGTTTTTTATAAATATTTGTCAGATTCTTTTTTGATCAAGGTATATGACATGATCTGTGATGATAAACCGGAATCATTAAAAGAGGCGTTAGACGTTTATGTGGAAGAGCTGCAGGGTGAAGATGCCGATGAGCTGATAAAGGAAATGAAGGATGAATGCCATTATATCATTGAGCCGGAACTTACGTATACCTGCTTTGCAGATGCAGCCAGAAATAATGTATTTAACCGTGAGCAGTTACAGAAAGCATTTAACAATATCGAGCAGAGTGATCCTATATTTGCGGATCTGTTTGCGGATATTGATCTGTATTCCAACCGCCTGGGAGCGGGCGATCAGAAACAGAGTGATACGATTGCCAGTCTGATCAGAGAAATTGATAAAGCAGACTTGTTGAACACAGATGCGGAGATTCTTGGAAATGCTTATGAATATCTGATTGGACAGTTTGCATCAGAGACAGGAAAGAAAGCAGGAGAATTCTATACTCCCCAGGCAGTATCCAAGATACTGACTCAAATTGCTATTGCAGGGCAGGAGGATAAAAGAGGTCTGTCTGTTTATGATCCCTGTATGGGATCCGGTTCCCTTCTTCTGAATGCAAAAAAATATGCGGAGAAACCGGAATATATTAAATATTACGGCCAGGAGCTGAATACATCTACCTATAATCTCGCCAGAATGAATATGTTCCTTCATGGAATCTCACCGGAAAATCAGAACCTCCGCAATGGAGATACCCTGGATGAAGACTGGCCAACAGGAGAAGAAATAGATTTTAATATGGTACTTATGAATCCTCCTTATTCGGCTAAATGGAGTGCAGCAGCCGGATTTTTGCAGGATGAAAGATTCAGTGATTATGGAGTACTGGCACCGAAATCAAAAGCAGATTATGCTTTCCTTCTCCATGGCCTGTATCATCTGAAGGGTAATGGAACCATGGCAATTGTATTGCCGCATGGCGTACTGTTCCGTGGGGCAGCAGAAGGAAAAATCAGGGAAAAACTTCTTCGTTCCGGAAATATCTATGCAGTCATCGGACTTCCGGCAAATTTGTTTTACAATACGTCCATTCCAACCTGTATTATCGTGCTGAAAAAACAAAGAGATTTATTGGAGAGGGATGTTTTATTTATTGATGCTTCTAAGAAATTCAACAAAGGAAAGAAACAGAATGAGATGACAGATCAGCATATTGCTGAGGTTATGGAGCTGTACAGCAAACGTGAAATAGTAGAAAAAGAATCCTTCCTTGCAAGCTTTGACGACATAGAGAAAAACGATTTTAACCTGAATATTCCCCGCTATGTAGATAATTTTGAAAAAGAGGAAGAAATAGATCTGAATGAACTGTTATCCGAAATGAAAAAAACAGATGAAGAACTGCAGCAGACACAGACAGAGTTCATGTCTCTTTTAAAGGAACTGACATCTCCAGATGAAAAAATAATGTCTTCATTAAACAATCTGATCGAAAAAATGGAGGGCAGATAGCATGGCAAAACCAACGATTAGATTTAGAGGCTTTGATGATGAGTGGGAACAGCGTAAGTTGGGGAATATATTTAAAGAATACTCTGAAAAGAACCATACCGAGCTACCGGCTCTTACTATTATTCAAGGTGGAGGAACAGTAAAAAGAGAGGATTCTGATCGAAATTTAATGTATGATGAATCCAATTTATCTAATTATAAAATGGTGCAGAAAGATGACTTCATAGTGCATCTTCGTTCCTTTGAAGGAGGACTTGAAAAATCATCGTTAGATGGCATTATAAGCCCTGCATATCATACATTTCATAGTGATGTGGCAGATTCAAGATTCTATTATCCCTACTTTCGATCTCATGAATTTATAAAGTATAAATTAGTACCACATGTATATGGGATAAGAGATGGAAGAAGCATAGATGTTGCTGGAATGAAGACTATTGAAATTCCGTATACATCAATGGAAGAACAGAGAAAAATAGGAGACTATTTGGATTCTCTCGACCACCTCATCACTCTTCACCAGCGCAAGTGCGACGAGACAAAAAAACTAAAAAAATATATGCTTCAAAAAATGTTTCCACAAAATGGCAGTAAAGTTCCGGAAATCAGATTCAAAGGATTTACTGACGAGTGGGAACAGCGTAAGTTCGGAGAATTAGGTTCTGTGGCGATGTGCAAAAGGATTTTCAAAGAGCAGACATCACCAGTTGGAGACATTCCATTTTATAAAATTGGAACTTTTGGGGCTGAACCAGATGCTTTCATTTCAAGAGAATTATTCGAAGAGTACAAAGAAAAATTTCAATATCCAAAGATTGGAGACATGTTGATTTCTGCTTCTGGAACAATCGGTAGAACAGTTGAATATGATGGAGAAGAAGCTTATTTTCAGGATTCTAATATTGTATGGTTTAAACATGATGAGAGGGTTGATAACTCCTTTTTAAAGTGCATATATGGCATTATCAAATGGTCCGGAATCGAAGGCAGTACGATTAAAAGATTATATAATGATAATTTTTTGAAAACAGAATTTTATATGCCATCAGTGGCGGAACAAGAAAAAGTAGGCGAGTATTTTGCAAACCTTGACCACATCATCACTCTTCACCAGCATAAGTGCGAAGAATTAAAGAAATTAAAGAAATTTATGTTACAGAATATGTTTACGCAGAAAAATAAATAAGGCTTTCATAAGAATTCTAAAAGGTGAAAAAAATACTATTGAAAATGCTTAATGAAATGAAAAAATATGGCTTAAGATGAATGTTAGTGATGGATAATGATGTATGAACTGCAAAGTATGGAGGGTGTAAAATGGAGCATGGTAAAGTAGAACTATATCATGGGAGTGGTCAGATCGTTGAATTTCCTGAAATCAGAAAAACCAGATATACAAAAGATTTTTCATGGGGATTTTATTGCACGAAAAGTTATGAACAGGCCTATCGCTGGGCAGGGCGTAAACATGGTCAGGGAATTGTTAATGTATACTCTTATGTGGAAAATGAAAAACTTAACATAAAAAAATTTGAAAATATGTGCGATGAATGGCTGGACTTTATAGCGGAATGCCGGATGGGAAAAGTGCATGAATTTGATATTGTAGAAGGTCCAATGGCAGATGATACAATCTGGAATTTTGTAAATGATTTCTTGAATCATAATATCAGTCGAAGTGTGTTCTGGGAGTATGCAAAATTCAAACATCCTACGCATCAGATAAGCTTTCATAGTATTCGTGCTTTGGAATGTCTGGAATATGAAAGGAGTGAATCTGTCAATGACGATACAATGGAATAAAGATGATTTATTTTATGTGTGCACAATGATTGAGTACGTTTCCAGAAAAACGAATAATAAAAGTAAAGATGTTGTAGTTCGAATATCTGATAAGGCTCTGGCACATCAGCTGAAAGTAGCAGGCATTAATCACTGTCTTTCCTTCGAACAGGTGGCTGACGAATGGATCGAGGAATTTGAGATACCGAAGGGAAACTATGATAATATTTCAGAATGCAGATATGAAGTACCAACCGTAACATCAATAGGACGCGTATACCAGACATTGATATCAGAAGTTGTTTATTTATATCAGAACGTTGTTGAAGCGATAAAAAAGGTTTACAGCTCTTTTATCAGTGATGAAATATCTAATTATAACTCCAGTGTATATTACAGCAATCCAGACTATATTAGACGTTCTTATGAGGCAGGAAAATTATTGGATTAAGAAATTGTTTTATGAGTTCAGAATAATGAGGTGATTTTAATGAGCAAACAGAAAAGAAAAATAGGTTTTACTGTTGCATGTGTAAATGAATTTGCCAATAAGTATGATCTGAGCATTAAAGAGGCATTTCAATATCTTTTTCGTTATAAAGGAATAGCTTTTATTAAAGAAAATTATGACATTGAGCATACACTGGATTTTGAAACAATATTAGAGGATTTGGGAATTCTGTGCAAAAATAATGGGGGTACATTATGAGATTATATCATGGGAGCAATATAGCGATTCATAAAAGGAATGATTTATAAGAAAACTTCTTCACAATATTCCATACAGGATATTGTTGATATGATCAGTACTGATCAGAATATAGAATATGATGAAACGATGAATAAATTTTATAATTCGGAAGTTTTTGAAAAGCTTGTAGATAAAGAAACGGGATTGTATTTGGAAAGCCCGGAATATGTATACGATTTATTTAAAGATGAAATGAATTTTGGACATATCATTCAGGCAGAAATTTAATCGCATTAAATAAGTTGTGAATGAGGAAGTTTACTGATTGTCAGTGTAAGTGCCTGGTATTGTTGCTTTTATAATCTAATGCTTGGGAACAGCGTAAGTTGGGAGATGTAATTGAAAAGTTGACAGGTGGAGCATCAATTGCACCAGATGATTACGTAGATGTGGGATATAGAACTATTCCTAAAGGTGCAGTTAACAGTTCTGGTGTTGCTGACATGTCAGGATGTAAAAATGTATCAGAAGATTTTTTTGAGAAAAATATTTCTAGCAAAACTTCATCTGGCGAATTGGTAACATCATTAAGAGATCTAGTTCCAACAGCGCCAAATATGGGAAGAATTGTACGTATTTGTGGAGAAACCGAAGATTTTCTAATGCCACAAGGTGTATATAGTATAATTGTAAAAGAAAAAAATTCGGAAGATTTTTTAATTACTTATTCAAATAGTCCAGAATATCGAAAGATCATTATGGCTGAAAAGAATGGCTCTACTCAAGTACATATACGAAACGGTGAGTTTTTAAATATTGATATTCCATTACCTTCATATGAAGAACAAATGAAAATTGGTGAGCATTTCAAAACTCTCGACCACGTCATCACTCTTCACCAGCGCAAGCCGCCATTCACCCGAATACTACGAAAATACACCAAAATCACAAAGGAGACAGCGCAAATGTCTGAATTAGAGAGAATATTAGAAGAAAAACTGATCGAACAACTTGTTTATGGAGATTCTCAGTGGACATATCGTAAGGATCTGAAAACAGAGGAGGATCTGTGGGAAAATTTCAAATATATCCTGGAACAGAACAATAAGGATCGATTAAACGGAGAACCGTTGTCTGATACAGAATTTGAGCAGGTAAAAAATCAGCTGCAGTTTTCTTCTTTTTATAAGGCTGGTGAGTGGCTTGTCGGTGAAAATGGTAAAGTTCAGGTTCATGTGCAGAGAGATACCGAGCGTTTGCATCTGGTAGTTATGAATCATGAGCATATTGCGGGAGGCAGCAGTGTTTATGAGGTCATCAATCAGTATGAAGCGTTGAAAAGTGATGAAGATGCAGGCATTTCGGAGCGTGACAGAAGATTTGATGTGACTTTGCTTATCAACGGTCTTCCCATGATACATATTGAGCTGAAAAACAAGCAGCATTCCTATATGGAGGCATTTCGTCAGATAAAAAAATATATCGGAGAAGGCAAGTTCACCGGTATTTTTTCAGCAGTACAGATGTTTGTGGTAAGTAACGGAGTAGACACCAGATATTTTGCGGCAGCCAGTGATACAGAGCTGAACGAGAAGTTTATGAGCGGATGGGTAGATAGGGAAAATAAGCCGGTATCGGATTATCTTGATTTTGCAAAAAGTGTACTTCGTATTCCGGAAGCTCATGAGATGATCGCAAGATATACTGTTTTGGATAAAGATGCGAAACGACTGATTCTTCTTCGACCATATCAGATTCATGCGATTGAATCCATACGGGAAGCATCCAAAACTACAAAATCCGGCTATGTATGGCATACAACCGGCTCCGGAAAAACGTTGACTTCATACAAAGCAACAAGGAATCTTCTTATGGATATTCCTTCTATTGATAAAGCAATCTTTCTCATTGACCGAAGAGATTTGGACACACAGACAACCATGGCATTTCAGGCTTATGCCAACAATGATTCCATTGATGTTGATGAAACCAGCAATGTAACAGATCTGAAAAATAAACTGAAATCCGGTGACCGGCAGGTAATTGTAACAACGATACAGAAGCTGCAGATACTGATCAGTAAGCGAATTACAGAAGATACACCAGAATACAGAAAAATTAAAAATCTTAAAATCGCTTTTGTAGTGGATGAATGTCACAGGGCTGTCACACCAAAAACCAAAAGAGAACTGGAACATTTTTTTGGAAGATCTTTATGGTATGGATTTACCGGCACGCCAAGATTTCCGGAGAATCCATATCCACAGCTGGGAGATCTGCCACGTACAACGAAGGATCTGTATGGGGAATGTCTTCACAAATACACAATACAGAATGCGATTCATGATAATGCTGTACTGGGCTTTCAGGTGGAGCATAATGGACCGAAACAGATTACATATGAAACCGATACCAGTGCATATGATAATGAAGCTCATATGTTGAAAGTGCTGGATGTTATTTTGAATAAATCTTATTATAAGCTGGGATTTCAGAACGGAAAAGGAGAAACCTATGAGGGACTTCTTACAACAAGTTCCATTCAGTTGGCACAGAAGTATTATGATCTTCTTTTAAGAGTAAAAAAGGGAGAAACGTCGCTGAAGATCGATGAGAGAATCCGACAGGTGCTTCCGGATTTTCCGAAATTTGCCATTACCTATTCAGTAACAGAAAATGAAGAAGGTTCCCACGTAAATCAGCAGAAGATGCAAAGATCATTAGATGAATACAATAGGATGTTTGGAACAAAATATGAGCTTTCTCAGATCCAGAGCTACAACGGAAATCTGAATAAGCGTCTTGCGCGCAAAGATGCAAAATTCAAAAGCCGAAACGAACAGCTGGATCTGGTTATTGTTGTAGATCGATTGCTGACGGGATTTGATGCTCCGTGTCTGTCCACAATTTTTATTGACAGACAACCCATGGGACCCCATGATCTGATCCAGGCATTTTCCAGAACAAACCGTATTTTTAACAGAAATAAAACCTATGGACAGATCGTAACCTTTCAGGCACCGAAATTATTCCGGAAAAGTGTGGATGATGCCGTAAAATTATATTCTGCCGGCAGTACAGGCTCGACATTTGTAGCAGATTGGGAAGAAGTGGAACCGGCCTTTCGTAAGGCACTGGCAGCTTTACGTATTTCAGCAGAAACACCGGATGAAATAGCGGATATGTCACTGAAAGAGAAGAAGGTGTTTGTAAAAATATTCCAGAATTTTGACCGACTGTTTGCACAGCTGAAATCTTTTACAAAATATGAGGATAGTATGCTGGAGGAATATTGTATTACTCAGAAAGAATACGAGGATTATGCCGGGTATTATCAGAATGCAATGGAAGAAATCCGAATCGCAAACGGAGATGGAAAAGACCAGCCAGGGGATGATGAGACGCAACCAGCAGATTTGGATTATGAGTTAATGGCGTACAGTAACACCAAAATTGATTATGAATATATCATTAATCTGATCCAGAATATTGTTACACCGGATGAAGACTCAGAAGATAGTTCACCGGAAGAACGTCAAAAGCGTATAGATGAGGTTAAGCAGTATGTCTGTGAATTGCAGAAAACAAACCCTAAGGTAGCAAAAATCATGACAGATCTGATCTATGAAATTGAAATGGATGACAGAAAATTCAGGGGAAAATCTATTCTTAATATAATGGAAAAAATGAAATATGACTGCATTGATAAAGTGGTTTCGGATTTTTGTACAACCTGGTATGCATCAAAAGAAGATGTGATGTATGCAGCTATACATTACAGAAACGGAAAGATACCCAATGAAAGTGTGATCAAGGATACTATTAATTATGCAGGGTACAAGGCAGCACAGGAAAAACCTTTGCCAAAATTTAAGTATAATCGACGCTGTATAGAAGAATTAGGTAAGATCCTGGATGAGGAAATAAAGCCACTGATCAATATTGCATAATATACTGTAATTGCTTATATCAGCGTAAGTGATTTCTGGAAAGGAATAACCTATGCAGAATGATGTAAACAAAAAACAGCTGTTTTACGAGTATTATCATCAATGGATAGAAGTATACAAAAGAGGTGCGATCAGAGAAGCGACAATGGCAAAATATCTGATGACGCTGAAATGGGTAAAAAAACTTGCTCCGGACCTGCAGGTGGCAGAACTTACCCGTACAACGTATCAGAAACTGCTTAATGACTATGCCAGGGAACATGAAAGACAAACAACACTGGATTTTCATCATCAGCTGAAAGGTGCGGTTCTGGATGCGGTAGACGAAGGTCTCATTGAACGTGATCCAACCAGAAAGGCGATTATCAAAGGAAAATCACCAGGCGCAAAGAAGATAAAATATCTTAATCAATTTGAACTTCATACCCTGATCGCACATCTGGACATTGGGGAGCAGGTAAATTGGGATTGCTTTATCCTTCTGGTTGCAAAGACTGGCATGCGTTTTTCGGAGGCACTTGCCATCACACCGGCAGATTTTGATTTTGCACGACAGACTTTATCTGTAAGTAAAACCTGGGATTATAAAGGTGATGGTGGATTTCTACCAACAAAAAATAAATCATCTGTAAGAAAAATCCAGATTGACTGGCAGATCGTAGTTAAGTTTTCGGAATTGATAAAGGGACTTCCCCAGGACGAACCGATTTTTGTAGGCGAAACAAAGATATATAATTCTACAGTAAATGATGCACTGACCAGACATTGCAAAGAATGTGGAATATCAGAAATATCGATTCATGGACTCAGACATACCCATGCATCATTATTGTTGTTTGCCGGAGTATCCATTGCCAGTGTGGCCAGAAGATTGGGACATGCCAGTATGACAACAACACAGAAAACATATCTGCACATTATTCAGGAACTGGAAAATAAAGATGTGGACCTGGTTATGCGAACTTTATCCGGTTTGTAAACCAGACAAAGTTAACATATTAAAGAAACATTTACGCTGATAATAATAAAAAGGATCTGTAAAAGGCGAGATTTCACAAATAGTTCTGCCTTTTTCAGATCCTTTTTTTTGTGTGCGCCCGGCGGCGCACGTTTCTAACGGGGGCAAGTCCCGAATCCGCCTGGTAGTGGGAAGGATATAGCCGAAGGCAAGGGTGTCCATCGTGAGGTGGAATCTGAAGGAAGCTGGATGTGGGGAACCAACTAACCTACGGGCAAACCTCCGGTCTGACGGAAAGAAATCGTATATAAGGCTGTACATGAGGGTAAGTCTGCCACACAAGATGAAGCCCGATAGCTACACGGAATCATGTGCAGTAAATGCGGCAGATGGATGGAGGGAAAGAAACGTGTGGTACCCAGGGAGGTCTGTACGGAACGCTCTGAAAAGAGTAACCGTTACCGGAAGGTAACGCTGAACGGACAGAAGTCAGCAGAGGCCACAGTAGCTGGAAGTTTTTTTTTCGGCGAAGGGCTGAATCAATAGGAGTCTTTAGTACGACAGGGAAAGGGGGAATGGGCAGATGGGTACAGAAAACATAGAAAGCTGCTCGCAAAGAGATAGCGCGGAACGCAAAGGGTATGTGAGAGCGCACCGCTCATTCAACCGGATATGGAAGGAAAGGGACAGTGCAGAGCCGGACCTCTTAGGTAAGATACTGGACAGGGACAACCTGAACCGGGCTTACAAAAGAGTAAAGGCAAACAAGGGAGCGCCGGGAGTAGATGGAATGACCATTGAAGCGGCACTGCCGTGGCTAAAGGAGCATAACCAGAAACTGACAGAGAGAATACGAAGGGGAAAATATACCCCTACTCCTGTCAGACGAGTGGAAATCCCGAAGCCAGACGGAGGAAAGCGGAAACTCGGCATCCCGACCGTCATCGACCGCATCATTCAACAGGCAATGCTCCAACAGCTTATGCCAATCTATGAGCCGCTGTTTTCGGATGACAGCTTTGGCTATCGTCCGGGAAGAGGGGCAAAAGACGCCATTTACAGGATAAAAGAGTACATCGAACAAGGCTACATAAGGGCAGTCGTCCTCGACTTGTCAAGGTACTTCGACATGCTGAACCACACAATCCTCTTAAATCTGCTGAGAAAGCAGGTAAAAGACGAGAGGGTCATACAGATGGTAAAGCGATACCTGAAAGGCGGAGTGATGGAAAACGGTGTTGAAACAGAGACAGAAGAAGGCTCCCCGCAGGGAGGGAATCTATCCCCACTCTTAGCAAATGTGTATCTGAATGAATTCGACTGGGAGTTTCACAGACGGGGCGTACCGTGTATTCGCTATGCAGATGATATCGTACTGTTGGCGAAGAGTGAACGGGCGGCGGAACGACTGTTGGAGAGCAGTACGAAATATCTGGAAGAAACATTAAAGCTAAAAGTGAACCGGGAAAAGAGCAGGACAGTCAGCGTGTTCGCAATCCGAAAATTTAAGTTCCT
>OGOT01001959.1_pt1 | contig 10741 bp, 9 predicted proteins | sample 1552791 | NCBI WGS metagenome assembly OGOT01 (sample SAMEA2580160, study PRJEB22360) | human gut metagenome | biome: human gut; feature: human-associated habitat; material: faeces | place: Denmark | collected 2008/2010
TTGTTATCAGGGGGAATGAAAACCAGATTTCCACCATATGAAATAAAGAGGGAAACTGTCAATTAATGAAACAGTTTCCCTCTTTTTTAATTAAATCGTTTCTCCGTTTTTATATTTCTGCAGTACATGCTGGATTCTCTCATCCGGGCTTAAGATACTGCTGATAGAACCGTCGTGGTTCAGTGTATCGATGATCAGAGCAATATATTTACTCAGGTCGCAGCTGATATAGTAGTCTCTTGCGAGAAGTTCCGGATCCTGATAAACAAGGTTTGTAGTAAGCAGTTTATCAAAGGTTCCTTTTGCGTATGCTGCGTCGAATTTTTCCATTCCCTCTGTGAAGAGTCCGAAAGTTGTGCAGATAAAGATCTTGCCGGCACCACGTTTTTTCAGAAGAGATGCAATTTCCAGAATACTGCTTCCTGAGGAAATCATATCATCGATCAGGATAACATCCTTGCCTTCAAGTTTTGGACCGAGGAATTCATAGGCTGCGATCGGGTGACGGCCTTTAACTACTTTGGTGTAGTCAAGACGTCTGTAGTACATACCCATATCTACGCCGAGAACGTTTGCAAGGTAGATCGCTCTGCGCATGCTTCCTTCGTCCGGGCTGATGATCATGAAGTGATCATTGTCAATATGAAGACCTTCTACATTTTTGAGGAGAGCCTTGATGAACTGATAGGACGGCTGGATAGTTTCGAAACCATGCAGTGGAGTTGCGTTCTGTACACGTGAATCATGAGCATCGAATGTAATGATGTTTTCTACACCCATTTTTGTCAGTTCCTGGAGTGCGGATGCACAGTCAAGGGATTCACGTCCGATACGTTTGCTCTGGCGGCTCTCATAGAGATATGGCATGATGACATTGACTCTGCGGGCTTTGCCGCCGACTGCAGCGATGGCACGTTTCAGATCCTGAAAATGATCGTCAGGTGACATCATGTTGGTGTATCCGCTGATCGTGTAGTTGATACTGTGATTGCAGACATCAACCATAACATAAATATCGTCACCACGTACAGATTCACTGATCTCGCCTTTTCCTTCACCGGAACCGAAACGAGGGGTTTTGACATTGATGATATAGGAATCACGCTGATATCCTTCAAAAGCGCAGGTGCCTAATTCAGGATTCTCACGCTCTTTTCTCCATTTTACAAGCCATTCATTTACTTTTTCGCCAAGGGGGCGGCAGCTATCGAGGGGAATAAGCCCCAGCCTTCCTACAGGAAGTGTTGTCAGTTCCTTGTTGTTTAACTGTGCCATCGTTTATTTTCCTCCTAAAAATATTTTCTGTATTCGGATGTCTTTGCCGATAAGCTTCAGCATCTGGTAATTACTTGCTATCCGGGAAAAAGTTCTCTCGGAATAGGTGGCTGAAAAATCTTCAAGTTTCAGATTCGTAGATATGATCGTGGATTTACGACGGGAAATACGTTCGTTAATACACAAAAATAACTGCGAGGAGACAAAACTGTTGGTAAGCTCTGTCCCAAGATCATCTATGATCAGAAGATCACAGTCAAGGATAAAATCATCACCCGGGTCTGTTTCGGATTTTCTGGAAAAAGCTGTCTGAGCCAGACGGTCAAACAGATCAAATGCAGAAAAATACAGAACACAGTGTGCGGTTTTGAGAAGCTCGCTGGCAATACAGTGAGAGAGAAAGGTCTTGCCTACTCCGGTGCTGCCGTACAGAAACAGGTTCTGTGCGCGCTTGTCAAAATCATCTACAAAGTTCCGAGCAGTATTATAAGCCCGTTTTGCTGTTTCGCGGGCTGTTAATCCGGTTGCTTCGTTCTTCATTGTATCAGAATACCAGTCAAAAGAAAAGTGTTCAAAGTTCTCTTTTTTGAGAATCTCTTTCAGATTTGACTGTGTGTACAGTAATTCGACCTCGGATTTTTTGAAACAGGAACATTTTTGTCCGTCAACATAGCCAGTATCCTGACAGAGTGGACAGAAATAATGAGGTTCCAGATAATCATCAGAAAATCCGTTGCTGCGAAGAAGTGTACGGCGTTCCTGAGCCAGAGCGGCCACGTCTTTTTTGAGATCTTCTACAGTATCGGATTCGCCCAGCAGAAGAGAACGGGCTTTTCTGGCACTCAAGGCTGCAACCTCCTGATCAATCTCCAGCAGGCGTGGAACACGGATAAATGCTTCTTTGCGGCGTTCTTCCAGATCATGCTGCACCTGGGACTGACGCCGGCTGTATTCTCTCATAATAATATCATACTGAAAATTCTGTAAAGCCACGGTACTCTCCTTTACTGGGTTACTGTTCACTTCGTTCACGGTAACTTTACTGGTTCAATAGATGCTTCTCATATTCGTCGAAGTTGTATTCTCGCTGCTGGAAGTTATTGAAACGGTTATTGGAAGGCTGTGCAGGTTTGGAGGATGCTGCTTTCCGGTCCTGACGGCGTTTCTTGTGTTCGGTATCCAGAGTATGGATGTCATCGATCGTATGTACATCTTTCTTTTTCCAGCCTTCCAGAATCTTGTCTGTATACTGGAAGCTGGCCTGACCTGTCTGAAGGACAGTACGGTTGCAGGCTTCCTGGATGACCTCCATGGAAAAGCCATAGGTTCGAAGCCAGGTGTCCATCAGTGTGATCTCTGTCTCTACGGGATTGCGGTTGGTGATTCCGAGAGCCTTGAGAATAGAAAAATAGTCTTTATTATATCGGGAGCCGGACTGCTTGGCTTCTTCCACAGAGGTAATCCCCTCCTCAGCCCAGGCAAGAGCCACCTTCTCGATGTAGCGGATGCTCTTGTGATTGTGGCCCACGCAATATTCAATCAGATATTCGATCAGGTCAGCAGACATGCCAAGGCCATCATAGAAGAAAAGCATCTTTTGAATTTCTGTAGGTGAAAGTGTTTTGCCAAGATATTGTTCGGCTACATAAAGAAGCTGGATGATATCTTCGTTTTGTTTCAGTTCATTTACACGGTCCGGAGTAAGTGCTTCTGTACGGACAACAGGCTGGTCCTTCGGCTGTTCGGAAGTAACGGAAATCTCATCCTGCACGGCATCCGTCGGACAGGAAGGAGCTACAGGAGTGAGAAGAGAAATTCCGCAAAGCTTATTATTGTCTGTGAAATCAAGAGTAAGAAGCTGCTGTTTGGCCCAGTATTTCAGTGCACGGAGAATATCTCTCTCGGTGCAGAGAAGACGGTCTGCCATCTGCTCCAGACTGAAAGAAACCGGAGCACTGGAAAGTGCACGTAAAAGGTAGATATATACTTTTACAAACTCTCCATTAGCTTCCGGCATATAATTATCAATAAATGTGTTCGATAAGATCGTAACCTCCGGGAGGGAGGCATTATGTAATGTGATCATTGCCATGAAATATCGCTCACTTTCCGATGCTGTTCATTTCATCAGGATATTACCTGTGAACAGTTATGACTTTTCCGCAATAATGCGGCTGTTTTGGAACACTTGGATTATAGCACAACATTTTTCAAATGAGAATAGGCGATTTTTTTACAGAGGATTTCCACAAATGAATGTGGATAATGTGGATAATGTGGAAAGTACATGGAGGATAAAATTATGTGCAACCGCGAAAAATGGCGAAATTTCGTATATTATCGCAAAAAATATGAAAAATCGACAAAATATTATGTGAACCAGTTTTGCATAAAAAATCCACATGCCATACGCATATAAAAATGTGTATAAACATGTGGATAATGTGGATAACTTATTTGCCAAGGAGCTGTTCACCAATATTTACAACGTCTCCGGCGCCCATAGTTATCAACAGGTCGCCCTGTGTACAATTTTCTAATAAAAAGTTTTCAATCTCGTCGAAGGTCGGGAAGTATTCACATGGAGTACCGAGTTCGACGATTTTTTCCTGCAGATTTCTGGAAGAAATGCCAAGATTATCCGTTTCACGTGCAGCATAGATATCAGCCAGTACGACGTGATCTGCAAGGGTAAGAGCTTTGGCAAATTCCGGAAGAAGGGCTTTGGTACGTGTATAAGTATGAGGCTGGAATACACACCAGATCTTCTTATGTGGATAATTTTTGGCTGCGTGAAGGGTGGCTTCAATCTCTGTCGGATGATGCGCATAATCATCAATGATCGTTACATCGCCAATTTTGCCTTTATACTGGAATCTGCGGTCTGTACCGCCGAAATCTTTCAGACCATCAAAGATCACTTCTGTAGACAGGTCAAGAAGCTGTCCTGCAGCGATAGATGCCAGAGCATTGGATACATTGTGAATGCCAGGCACTTTCAGAGAACATGTGCCCAGGTCTTCTCCGTTGTGAAGAACATGGAAGGTTGCATGGCCAAGTTCGTCATAAGTAATGTCTGTGGCTGTGTATTCAGCATCGTGTTCCAGACCGTAGGTGATCACTTTACATGGAAGATTTTCTGTGATCATTTCGTATTTTGGTGTATCTGCATTAATGATGAGAGCACCTTCTGCCGGGAGAAGTTCTGCAAATTTGCGGAAGGAATGACGGATATCATCAATATCTTTGAAGAAATCAAGATGATCCGCATCAATATTCAGAATGATCCCGATGGTTGGGAAAAAGCTCAGGAAGCTGTTGGTATATTCGCATGCTTCTGTCAGGAAGGTTTCAGACTGTCCAACACGGATATTACCGCCGATTGCAGGCAGGATACCGCCTACACTGATGGTCGGGTCACATTCACCTTTGAGAAGAATGTGAGAAAGCATGGATGTGGTCGTGGTTTTGCCATGTGTTCCGGCAACTGCGATGGAAGTATCATAGTTGCGCATGATCTGACCAAGAAGTTGCGCTCTGGTCAGCATCGGAATGCCTTTTTCTTTTGCACATGCAAATTCCGGGTTATCCGGGTGAATAGCTGCTGTATAGACAACCACCTGAACAGAATCGGAAATATTGGAGGCGCGCTGACCATAGTAAATTTTCGCACCTTTGCTTTCCAGAAGACTGGTCAGAGGGCTTTTTTTGGAATCAGAACCGGAAATTGTAAAACCTTCTTCAAGAAGAATTTCAGCCAGTCCACTCATACTGATGCCGCCGATACCAATGAAATGGATGGAGAGCGGTTTATGAAAGTCTATCTGATACATAATAAAAATCTCCTTATCTTTAATGTTTTTATTATACCTCTGTCAGATAAAAATGAAAAGTGTTACTTTTTATGAGAACAATGTGCAAATATACCAATATAATAGAAAAATAATTGTGCAAAACACACATAAAAAGCACTACGCTATTTTTGCGAGGTAAAAAAACGTGTGCAAAAAATATAAAAAACAGAAGAAAAAAACAAAAAAATTGTAAATTATGTTCACGGATGCGAAAAAGTATGATATAATGGAAAATCATAACATACAAGAGGTGATTGCGAGATGATGAAAAAAGAAATGATCGCCATGCTTCTGGCGGGTGGTCAGGGCAGCAGACTGGGAGTACTGACACAAAAGGTTGCGAAACCTGCAGTCGCTTTTGGCGGTAAATACCGCATTATTGATTTTCCATTAAGTAACTGTATTAATTCTGGTATCGACACAGTTGGTGTACTGACACAGTATCAGCCGTTGCGTCTGAATACGCATATCGGAATTGGTATTCCGTGGGATCTGGATCGAAATGAGGGCGGTGTTACGGTACTTCCTCCATATGAGAAGAGTACAAACAGTGAATGGTATACAGGAACCGCTAATGCGATCTTTCAGAATCTGGATTACATGCAGCAGTACAATCCGGATTATGTATTGATTCTGTCAGGTGACCATATTTATAAAATGGATTATGAAGTGATGCTGAATTATCATAAGGCAAACAAGGCAGATGTCACGATTGCCTGTATGCCGGTTCCGATGGAGGAAGCCAGCCGTTTCGGCATCATGGTAACTGATGGATCAGGGCGTGTGACAGAATTTGAAGAGAAACCGGAGAAACCAAGCAGTAATCTTGCTTCCATGGGAATTTACATATTTAGCTGGCCGGTACTCAAAGAGGCACTGATCGCGCTGAAAGATCAGAGCAACTGTGATTTTGGAAAACATATTCTTCCTTATTGTAAAGAGAACGGACAGAGACTGTTCGCATATGAATACAATGGCTACTGGAAAGATGTGGGAACACTTGGATCTTACTGGGAGGCCAATATGGAGTTGATCGATATCATACCGGAGTTCAACCTTTATGAAGAATTCTGGAAGATCTACACCAAGGGTGATATCATTCCACCGCAGTATATTGCAGAAGATGCCGTGACAGACCAGTGCATTATCGGCGAAGGTGCGGAAATCTATGGCGAAGTTCATCATTCAGTGATCGGACCAAATGTAGTGATCGGTAAGGGCACTGTGGTACGCGATTCGATCATTATGAGAAATACAGTGATCGGAGAAGATTCCGTTCTGGATAAAGCAATCGTGGCAGAGAATGTTACGGTTGGCAATCATGTAACACTTGGATGTGGCGAAGAAGCAGAAAATGTGCTGAAGCCGGCTGTATATGCATTCGGACTTGCGACTGTGGGAGAACAGAGCGTAATTCCGGATAACGTTAAAATAGGAAGAAATACTGCAATATCCGGAGTGACAGCGACAGAAGATTATCCGGGAGGAATCCTGGAAAGTGGACAGATCATTAAAGCAAAGGATGGTGAGCAGGCATGAGAGCAATTGGAATTATTCTGGCCGGCGGAAATAACAACCGCATGAGAGAACTGTCGGACAAGAGGGCGATTGCAGCGATGCCTGTTGCAGGAAGTTATCGAAGCATCGATTTTGCCCTGAGCAACATGGCAAATTCCCATGTTCAGAAAGTTGCAGTTCTGACGCAGTACAATGCAAGATCGTTAAATGAACATTTGAGTTCCTCAAAATGGTGGGATTTTGGAAGAAAGCAGGGAGGTCTGTTTGTATTCACTCCTACGATTACCAAGAATAACAGCTTATGGTATCAGGGAACAGCAGATGCCATTTATCAGAATATTGATTTTTTGAAAAAGAGTCATGAACCTTATGCAATCATTGCATCCGGTGACTGTGTGTATAAGATGGACTATAATAAAGTCCTTGAATATCATATTGCGAAACGGGCAGATATTACAGTTGTCTGCACAACATGCCGGGACCAGAAAGAGGTAGAGCGCTTTGGTGTGCTTCGTATGAATGACGATGGCAGAATCGTGGAGTTCGAAGAGAAACCGATCGTTTCTTCTTATAATACAATATCAACAGGTATTTACGTTGTAAGAAGAAGGCTGCTGATCGAACTGATCGAGCGGGCTGCACAGGAAGGCAGACATGATTTTGTAAATGACATTCTGATCCGTTACAAAAACCTGAAACGAATTTATGGTTATAAGACAGAGGATTACTGGAGTAATATTTCTGATGCAGAAGCTTATTATCGTACCAATATGGCATTTCTGCAGCCGGAGATCCGTAATTATTTCTTCAGACAGGAACCGGGAATCAAAACAAAGATCGACGATCTTCCGCCGGCCAAGTATAATCCTGGGGCAGAGGTGAAGAACAGTCTTGTTGCGAGTGGCTGCATTATCAATGGTACAGTAGAGAATTCAGTACTGTTCAAGAGTGTATATGTCGGCAATAATTGTGTGATAAGGAATTCAGTGATCCTTAATGATGTGTATATCGGAGATAACACTGTCATAGAGAACTGTATTGTTGAGAGCCGGGATACGATTCGGGCGAATTCCAGCTATAAAGGCGAAGACGGAAAAGTCAGGATCGTTGTTGAAAAAAATGAACGCTATGGATTATAATTGCTGAAGACAGCAGCTTGTAATCTGTAAAATAAAGAAATGCGTATGAAAATGAAAGGGGCAGGCACGATGAATATTACAGACGTACGTGTGAGAAAAGTTGCGAAGGAAGGAAAGATGAAGGCGGTCGTTTCGATTACGATTGATGAAGAATTTGTAGTTCATGATATCAAAGTAATTGAAGGCGAGAAGGGACTGTTTATTGCAATGCCGAGCCGCAAAGCTACAGATGGTGAATACAGAGACATTGCGCATCCGATCAATTCCCGTACCAGAGATAGGATCCAGACACTGATTCTTGAAAAGTATCAGGAAATGCTGGATGCAGAACCGGAAGAGGAACTGGAAGAAGCAGTTGAATAAATACAGTGGCTGCAGACAGATCAGCCGATTTTTGAATCTCTAAATAAGAATTAATAAGATCCGGGGACATGGGATAAATCCTGTGTTCCTGGATCTTTTATGTTTCTGGAAAAATATGTAAAAAATGAAATGATTCTGTAATAATTTAGAATTTTGGAGGCAAAATCTACTGGATTTCAGGGTATAAAAATGTGAAATGTTACATGAATGTTACAAAAATGAAATGAAAGTATTGATTATTTGTGAGAATGTGTTATACTTAACCTACAAAATATTTAAGAGGTGTTTTTATGAAGAGTAAGAAAGTTCTTTCACTGCTGTTGGCATGTGCAGTGACCGTATCTATGGGAACAACCGTATTTGCTTCCACAGAAGATCAGATTGCAGCTGCACAGGCACAGAAGCAGGAAGCACAGGCAGGACTTGCGCAGGCCCAGGCGAATATCAGCGGGCTGGAAAGCAAGAAACAGGAACTGGAGTCCTACCTTGCAGAACTGAATTCCCAATATAATGAACTTACAGACAGTATTTCACAGCTCAGCATTGAGGCTGCCGAGAAAGAAGAGGAGCTTAAGAATGTAAAGGCTCAGCTTGAAGTGGCAAAGCAGAATGCACAGGATCAGTACGAGGCAATGAAGATTCGTATCCAGTACATGTACGAGCATGGTGGAAGTACTATGCTTGAAATGCTTCTGTCATCTGACAATCTTTCTGATTTTATGAATCAGGCAAACAATGTGGCTACAATTTCTACATATGACAGAAACATGCTGAAGAAATATGAGGAGACACAGGAAGCAATCAAGACTCAGGAAACTCAGGTCGAAGAAGAGTCTGCTTCTATTGGAAATCTTCTTACGGAGAAAAGCTCTAAGCAGCAGGAAGTACAGAATCTGGTGGCATCGACCAGTGACAATATCAATTCCTATGTAAACCAGATCAGTGCAAGTCAGGAAGAAGCAGATGCTCTTATGGCTCAGGTGAACAGTGCAGACAGTAGTATTTCACAGCTGATGGAAGAGGCTGAACAGGAAAAAGCTGCTGAAGCTGCAGCGGCAGAAGCAGCAGCCGCACAGGAAACAGCAGAAGCTGCACAGGATGAAAATACAGATGAAGAAACAGATGAAGAAACAGATGTAGTGGATGAATCTGGATATACTTCAGAAGCACAGGATACTTCTTCCGGCAGTGAAGATACCACATATACAGAGGATACATCTTCAACGGACAGCAGTGATTACTCCGAAGATACATCTTCAGACAGTGCAACAGCTGAAGAGACGAGCAGTAGTTCTTCTGATACAAGTTCTTCAGAGACCAGCTCTTCCAGTCAGGGAACTTACCTTGGTAATTTTAAACTGACAGGATACTGTAACTGCGCACAGTGCTGCGGAACAGCTGGAAATGCAACCGCAAGTGGTACAACACCAGTGGCAGGACGTACTGTTGCAATGGCAGGGGGACCGTTTGGAACCAAACTTCTGATCAATGGAAATGTTTATACAGTAGAAGATCTCGGAACTCCTTATGGCCATGTTGACATTTACTGTAGCAGTCACAGTGAGGCACTGAGTTTTGGATTACAGTATGCGGATGTATACCAGTTAAATTAAATATAAGAATAATAAAAAGAGCTGTCTGGTTTGACCAGACAGCTTTTTTGACTGAAAATATATTGTTGAGTATCACAGATATGGAGTTCCTGGGATTTCCGGATAGCTGCCCATGCCGATCAGAAGTTCCAGTCCAACCTGACGGGCTTCCAGTACCGCTGCTTTAACAGCACTGGCATCGCCGGAGATACCGAGAATCACTTCGTTAGAGTGACTGGTTCCGATACTTGGCGTCATATAACAGGTGATATTTACGGCAGATGCTTTCATAGCGGTATCGGCCATTACAAGACCAATTGCAGCAGGAGATCCTGCCATGAAGCCGAAGGCCTCGCCTGGTACGGCATGAAATGCTTTCTGCAGTGCAGCTCCCGCGCTTGCGGAATAAGTGAATTCCAGATGACCGGATTCGCTGATATAAAGCTCTCCTGCATTTTTCTTTGTAAGTTCGAGGCCAAGCTCGATTGCATGACGTACATCTGAAACATCGTTGCCGCCGATTACAATATAGTTTCCATGACCACCCCAACCTTTGGTGTCTCGTGGAAACTCAATGGAAAGAACTTCGGTGTTGGTTGCTTTTACGGCATCATCGATTGCTGTGATCTGTCCGGCAGCACCGGTTCGGGAACTGAAAAGTCCAAGGGCGTGGTATTTCATTCCAACATTCATTTCTTTTAATAATGTATCATCAATACCGGAAATCACCAGTCCGATCGTATCCAGGACGGTTGTTCCGACAAATTCTGTTCTTGTACAGTGCGTACTGATACTTTTTACATCGATCATAAGAAGACTCCTGTTTCGTCTGCTTGGGGCAGACGTTTTTTCTTTATGCTTGTTAAATAAATATCCTATTTATAAATATAATCTATTTTATGCTTACTTGCAAGAGAAAGAATGCGCCAGGCCACGCTGAATAAGCTGACTGGGATTCGTGACTAAATTCGTGACCGTTGATTTCACGCCCATTTTCCGG
>OGOT01001987.1_pt1 | contig 10570 bp, 8 predicted proteins | sample 1552791 | NCBI WGS metagenome assembly OGOT01 (sample SAMEA2580160, study PRJEB22360) | human gut metagenome | biome: human gut; feature: human-associated habitat; material: faeces | place: Denmark | collected 2008/2010
TACTGTTCCCTGCCTCTGGGGCTGAGGCTGGCCTCCCGGGGGTACAAAGGGGATCCCAAAATACTCTGTTAAGGAAAGCACTAGATTTCTGGCGATATTATCAATATTATCCCGAATCCACTGGGCGTCGGCACTGTTATCATGATAAGCGGCCTCCAGCAGCACCGCCGGCGCTCTGGTTTGCTTCAGCTCGGCTAGGGTCGTGGTTGGTACGGTTTTGACCTTGTTTGGATCCGGATAAATCGCCTTAAAGTTATTTGCGATAATCTCTGCCGCCCTCTTTCCTTTGGCGCTGCCGTCGTAGTAATACACATCGGTTCCCCGGATCTGCCCGGACAGGGCCGGCGGCGCGGCGTTGGAGTGGAGGGCCAGGTGCAGGTCATAGTTTCCGGCATTGCTTTGAGCAATGGCCTGGGACAATTTTTGGCTGGGTTCATTGCGAGTAAACTGGATTCCGCTGGAGTTCAGATAAGGCTCCATGGCGTCGGCAATCAAATTCATATAGTACTCCTCGTTGCCGCCGTCTACGTAGGGGTTATATTCCTGTAAAGAGGGGCTCAAGTAAATTTTCGGCATAATGTACTCCTTTCCTTGGTCAAAGGGCTATAGCCCGATTTTCTGAAAAAACGCTTCCGTACTCTGCAAGCCTGGCCTGAGATATCTTCCCAGCCCGAAAAGACATTCCGGATCACGGGTAATTTGATTGGTATGGCTTTCACAGGTCATGCTGGACTGAAACCCCATTGTCTTCAGCATCGTCTGGGTTCCGTCGCTGATCGCTCCAAAGGGATAGGCAAAGCAGGTCGGCGTCCAACCGGTCATTTGGCGGATCCTCTCCTGCGCCCTAGTCAGATCCTGGGTAAACGCCGCCTCATAATCCAAGTCGCTTTCCCCCTTCATTCGCTTGGCGCCTACTCTTTTTCCATCATAGGAATGCATGTTATAAGAATGGTTCTGAATCTCCACCCGGCCCGAATCTATCATTTCGTTAATGTTATCCCAGGTGATATGAGAATAGTTCGGATGAGCGTCTTCCGCCTGGCTGTATTCATCGGTATAGCGGCAGATCGGGGAAATTACGATCTTCGCGTCGTACTCCTCCAACAACGGAAAGGCGTAATAGTAGTTATTGTAATAGCCGTCGTCAAAAGTAAGCATCACTGGCTTCTCCGGCAGCGGAACACCTTTCTCCACATAATCGATCAGGTCCTGCACTACCACGGTATGGTATCCGTTTTCTTTCAGGTACTTTAAATCCGATTCGAACTGTGCCGGGGAAAGCACGTATTTTCCTTGCCGGGCTTCCTCCTTCAGCAAACCGTGATACATAATGATGGGAAGCTCACAGCCTTCCTCAGGCACGGCGTTTGCCGGCAGAAGGCCTCCGTGAAATCCCAAAACGGACAATAGCAAGGCCAAGCCCAGAACACCCCCCCCCGCCGCCGCTTTCCCACCTCGTTTCAACAGGCTGTATTTTCTTTCCATTACGCTGTCCTCCCGAATAACTACGCTCCTTTTATATATAGGAGGAAAATCTTTTTTTATGACTTCTTTGAAAAAAGACTTTACAAATGGAAAAATGTGTGTTATTCTATAAACAGAAACAATAACTATTATTGATTTTAGGAGAACTAAATGGAAAAGAGACAGAATTACAGCCGGAAAAGAGAAGCCATTCTATCTGCCATCTGTTCCACCGATATTCATCCCACTGCTGATTGGATCTATCAAAAATTAAAACCAATTTATCCTGATTTAAGTCTTGGCACGGTTTACCGCAACATTGCTCGATTCAAAGAAGATGGTTTGATTATAAGCGTCGGCGTAGTAGAAGGACAGGAACGATTGGATGGCACCACCGCTCCTCACGCCCACTTTATATGCTCCAAGTGCGGCTGCGTTTTGGATGTGGAAGATGTGGAGCAGGACGCCCAGCTTGATTTCGATGTTAGTAAGCGAATCCGCTGTCAGATTGATTCTCATGATCTAGTGTTTCATGGCATTTGCGAGGAATGTCTTAACGCCCAAAAGAACGCCGGTTAATAGTAAATAAAGGGATTTGCCCTTTATAAGATAGAATATTATGATTTGGAGGAATTTAAAATGAAGAAATTTGTATGCTCTGTTTGTGGTTATGTTTACGAAGGAGAAACCGCTCCTGATTTCTGCCCCCAGTGCAAGGCTCCTAAAGAGAAGTTCGTGGAGCAGAAAGGCGAAATGTCTTGGGCTGCTGAGCACGTAGTAGGCGTTGCCCAGGGTTCCAGCGAAGACATCATGGAGGATTTAAGAGCTAACTTTAACGGCGAGTGCACCGAGGTTGGTATGTATTTGGCTATGGCCCGTGTCGCCCACAGAGAAGGTTATCCGGAGATCGGCCTGTATTGGGAAAAGGCCGCTTATGAAGAGGCTGAGCATGCCGCTAAGTTTGCCGAACTTCTGGGCGAGGTTATTACCGACAGCACTAAGAAGAATCTGGAAATGCGTGTAGAGGCTGAAAACGGCGCGACTGCCGGCAAGTTTGATCTGGCCAAACGCGCGAAGGCCGCTAATCTGGATGCCATCCACGACACCGTCCACGAGATGGCCCGCGACGAGGCTCGTCACGGCAAGGCTTTCGCCGGCCTGCTCAAGCGTTACTTTGGCTAAGCCAACCGCCTGAGAGACATTCTCTAGCTTTTATAAGGCCCGGACCGTATTGGTTCGGGCCTTTTTGTGTCTCGAGGACTCGTTAGCGCCCCGAAATAGAACTATCTTCGGCATCGGTTTCTCGTCAAAAACTAAGTGAGTAGACTTTTTGGAACTTGCCGAGCAGACCATCCGTACTGCTTTATAAAGTCGCAGGTAAATGACTTGTTGCAAAAATAGCTTGGTCGCCATCAAGCCAAAAGTCTACTCACTTAGTTCCGCAGTCGTCCACGATCGAGCTGTTTTGTGTCTAACGGGCATCTTTCCGTCGATTACTCCCAATTTTGTCCAGTCAACAAATAGTTCAGACCGGAGTAATGCCTCGGCCCTTTGCTCATCCGAGCTTTTATCACGATATTCAGCATCGAGCATCCTGTATACGGCCTTAACGATCGCGCGGAATCTGTCCTCATCGGATATCTGTCTGTGTGTCAGGAGAAGTACATCGTAGCCCATGGTCTGAAGGGCCGTCATGCGGTCTGCGTCGCGCAAGCCATCCCCCGCGCGCCCGTGCGAGGCCTTTCCCTGACATTCAATGGCCACCTGTCGCCTCCCGTCCGGCGAAGACAGAAGCAGATCGATATACACACGGGACTTTCCCACAATCGCTCGAGCACTTGTGCTTAGTATCACTTCGACATTGAGCTCTATGCCGCAAAACCCTTCGCCTCCCAGGGCTCGCGGCAGTCCAAGCAACAAATACGCCTCGACCTCAAAAGGCGACGCGGCACCCAATGGAACGAGTTGCGATACCGCCATAAATCTATTGCCGTAACGCATCCCGCAAACATCTGAACAAAAGCGGTCAAGGTCCCCACCCAAAACCAAAGCGTCTCGACGCCATAAATTTGAGGCGGCGCCGTCCTCGGACGGGCAGCGCATCCAACCGAACGTTGTCGAAATCGCGCCCGAATCAATTGCACGCGTAAGCTCCGCCTCAAGTGCCACCGGCAGAGCGCACACCGCAAACAAGCCACACATCTCCGCCAACACAAAAAGAAGCTGAAGATCCGTCAGATGCCGCGACATGATGAATGCCGTCAGTAGAGGAAACGTAATCAAAAATCCATGCTCCGTTTCCAGCACGGATTCCCTGGGAAGCTCACCAAGAAACAGCCGCTGCCTAATGCTGGCAGGACAAGTCCGTTTGTTTCTCGTCCGAACCAATGCATACAACGGAAAACCGAGCGCGACCGCAGCCGTCGGGTTGCGGGCGAGATCATATCGCTGCCGGTCTTCTTCCGGTCGTGGAAGCGGCGGACACAAAGCGCGGACTTGAGGAGGCAAACGCCAGTACCTAAAAGCCGATATGTCACAAAGTAGATCCTTCATAGGCACAGGAAAACACGAATTTCAACCCAGCCGGTCTCGCATTGGCGCGAACGCAACAAAAAGGGCGCCGAACGGACTGCCAAGTTTTCAACAGCCCTCCCCAACTGGCCAAAAGCTTGCCAAGAGCTGGACGAAACCCTGTTGAAAACCCCATTTTTTCATGTAGAAGCTTTGCGCGGCAAGTGAGTAGACTTTTTTGAACATCCCGAGCAGGCCGGTCATCCTGCTTTTCAAAACCGCAGGTAGATAGCTTGTTACAAAACTGCCTGGTCGCCAAAGTGCTAAAAGTCTACTCACTTAGATTGCAGAGTGCCCCCCATTAGCTGCAATTCCAAGGTATTAAGCACTTTTGGACTCAAATCGTCATACTGAACAAGAATTTGACTTGAGTTTTCAGGGACAAATGCGCCATCAGCGCACCAAAAGCAGTCACTGACATCGACGAACGGGATGCTCGAGCGCGTGAGGGCTCGCGCAAAAGAGCTTCCGCCCATTCCGCGCCCCCCAACCACGGTGCAGTAAAGGCCCGCGTCCGCATGTTCGATCGAGACCTCCCCCGCCGGAAACGCCTTCCGCACAAGCGCCGCCAGGCCATCGCGCGCCTCGCGAGCACGAACGCGCACGCGGTTCACATGCCGCTCGTAATCACCCGATTCCAGCAAACGCGCCAAAGCGACCTGGTCAACAGAGCTCACCGACGAGGCGTAGAAACCAAGGTTGCGCCTAAACCGCTCCATTAGCTCATCGGGCAACACCATGTACGCCAAACGCAATGCCGATGAAAGGCTCTTCGAAAAGGTGTTGGTGTAGATGACCGACTGGGCGGCATCGATCGACGCGAGCGCAGGAATCGGCTTGCCGGCAAGGCAAAACTCGCAATCGAAGTCGTCTTCGATGAGATACCGACCTGGTCGCTCGGCAGCCCAGCTCAGCAGCGCATAGCGACGCGCAATGCTCGTCACAAGGCCGGTCGGATACTGATGGGACGGCATCAGGTGAAGGACATCGGTCCCAGTTTTCTGCAGAGCGCTCAGGTCCACGCCGTCATCATCCAACGGGATATGTTGAACTTTGCAACCCATAGCCTGATAGATGCGCGTCAGGCGCAAATAGCCCGGATCCTCAACGGCATACAACTTGTCGGCCCCAAGCAACTGAACCAACATGGTATCGAGCAGCTGGGCGCCCGCACCGATAACAATGTTGTCGGGGTCGACATTCATACCCCTTGTCCCGCGCAGATGATGAGCAATTGCGCGTCGTAGCCGAGCGGTGCCCTGTGCCGGTGCGGGCGAAAAGATCTCGCGTTCGTCTTCGGATGCCAGCGTCGCCCGCAGTGCGCTTTGCCAAAGCCGCGCCGCCTCCAAAGCGGAAGGAGAGAGCGCATCGAATCGCTCGACCTGTCCGTTGGCATCATGCGCGCTAGGACCCACAGAGACGGCATCTCGGTCGATGTTCCCCGTAGCCAAAGGCAAAACCGGTGCATCAGGAAGCTCGCAAGCGTAGTAGCCACGCCGCGGCTTTGAGCAAATATAACCCTCGGCAAGTAACTGGCTATATGCATTCTCGATGGTAATGACACTGATTCCCAGATGACTGGCAAAGGCGCGCTTAGACGGAAGATGCTCCCCCGCCGCAATGCGTCCAGCTACGATATCATCTCGAATTTGCTGGTAAACATACTCATAGAGCGATGCTTCGCCGCGTTTTTCCAAATTGTAGTCAAGCATGAGTTTACCACCTGACCATATCGAACCGTTCAATCTGGTATTAGTCTGACCTTGTTATTATCTCGAAAACTGAGTATTTTGCCATACCCAGCTCCCCGATAGGATGTTCCGTCAAGCAATGCACATGCCAATCAAGGGAGCAACCATGGCAGAACAGACCAGCAAGGCCGATCGCGTCAAACTCAATCGCGAGCTCGCGCAGATGCTCAAGGGCGGCGTCATCATGGACGTCACCACGCCCGAGCAGGCACGCATCGCCGAGGAGGCGGGCGCCTGCGCCGTCATGGCACTCGAGCGCATTCCGGCCGACATCCGCGCCGCAGGCGGCGTCTCGCGCATGAGCGACCCCAAGATGATCAAGGGCATCCAAGAGGCAGTCTCCATCCCCGTTATGGCCAAGTGCCGCATCGGCCACATTGTCGAGGCGCAGGTCCTGCAGGCCATCGAGATCGATTACATCGACGAGTCCGAGGTTCTCTCCCCCGCCGATGACGTCTATCACATCGATAAGACCCAGTTTGACGTGCCGTTTGTCTGCGGCGCCCGCGATCTGGGCGAGGCACTGCGCCGCATCGCCGAGGGTGCTGCCATGATTCGTACCAAGGGCGAGCCCGGCACCGGCGACGTGATTCAGGCCGTGCGCCACATGCGCACCATGAACAAGCAGATTCGCGAACTCGTCGGCCTGCGCGACGACGAGGTCTACGAGGCCGCCAAGCAGCTGGCCGTGCCCTACGATCTGGCCAAGTACGTGCACGACAACGGCCGTCTGCCCGTCGTGAACTTCGCCGCCGGTGGCGTGGCCACCCCGGCCGACGCCGCCCTGATGATGGAGCTTGGTGCCGAAGGCGTGTTCGTGGGCTCCGGCATCTTCAAGTCCGGCGACCCGGCCAAGCGCGCCGCCGCCATCGTCAAGGCTACCGCCAACTGGCAGGACGCCGATCTGCTCGCCAAGCTGTCCGAAAACCTCGGCGAAGCCATGGTCGGCATCAATGAGGACGAGATTCAGACCATCATGGCCGCTCGCGGCGAGTGAGTGCATTACCTTGGCTCCCCTCTTTGAGGGGAGCCAAGAAAGGGTGACGCTCCCGCCAGCGGGAGTCAAGGCCCAAGGAGACAACATGGTTGTAGCTGTTGAATATATTTCCAAAGAAGAGTCCGCGGACGTCGAAAACGTCAAGCACGGCGTGACCGGCATCCTGGCCGTACAAGGCGCATTCGCCGAACATGCGGCGGTGCTGGACAAGCTCGGTGCGCCGTGGAAACTGCTGCGCGCGGCCGAGGATTTCGATGAATCCATCGACCGCGTGATTCTGCCTGGCGGCGAATCCACTACACAGGGCAAGCTCCTGCATTCGACCGGACTGTTCGAGCCGATCGCCGCCCACATCAAGGCAGGCAAACCGGTATTCGGTACTTGCGCCGGCATGATTCTGCTGGCTAAAAAGCTCGACAATGACGACAACGTCTACTTTGGCGCGCTCGACGCCGTCGTACGCCGCAACGCCTATGGTCGTCAGCTCGGTAGTTTCCAGGCCACCGCCGATTTTGGTGCAGCGGATGATCCGCAGCGTATCACGGACTTCCCACTGGTATTCATCCGCGGACCGTACGTGGTGTCGGTCGGACCCGAAGCCACGGTCGAAACCGAAGTCGATGGCCACGTGGTGGGCTTGCGTCAAGGCAATATCCTGGCCACCGCCTTCCACCCGGAACTCACGGACGATACCCGCATCCACGAGCTCTTCCTGTCGCTGTAGTCGATTCGTCTGCCGTTAGACTGGTATCCGACTGACGAATCAAGGAGACGATCTGCCATGCAGCTTGAGCTGAATCGACGCAGCAAGGTGCCGATGTACCGGCAGCTGGCTGCCGAGCTGCGTGAACAGATCGTCTCCGGCGCGATGGCCGAGGGCTACCGCCTGCCTCCCGAACGCGAGCTGTCCTCGCGTCTCGAAGTCAATCGCACCACGGTGTTGCAGGCGTATCAGCAGCTCAAGGACGAAGGTCTTATCGCCTCCAAAGTCGGCAAAGGCACGTTCGTGCTGCCGGCTGCCTCCGCAAGCCGAACACCGCACACGTCAAACAGTGACTTCGGGAATGCAATAACGCGAACAACACGATCGTCGGCAGAAATGGGAACATCGCAAGCCTCCTCTTCCGGCGACGTAGAACGTGCTACCTCCACTGATTTCTTGACGACGGACCAGGACAGCAGCTCTGCGGCGGTCCATACGATTCGTGAAAGCCGCTCGGTTCAGGGCCCGGAGCCAACCGTCGTGCGTCCGCCATGGTCGGTGTTGTTCTCTGATTATTCCAACCGGTTTACCTACCATGACATCGCCTCGGCCGAGCGGGCGCAGCGCGGCGACACCATTATTGATTTCGCCACCGGTTCGCCGAACCCGGCGGATATCCCGGACGATCTGCTGCGCAAGGTGAGCATCGAGGCGTTCGAATCGCGGGAATTCGACGGCCAACCGGAATCACCTATCGAGGGATTCGAAGAGTTGCGTGCGCTACTTGCCGAACATATGCGCGCACGAGGCGTACAATGCGGCGTCCGCAACGTGATGGTGCTCTCCGGCTCCGAGCAGGGCATCGACCTCATCGTGCGCGCGTTCATCAACCCCGGCGACTGCGTGCTGGTCGAACAATCCACGTTCTTCCCGGCATTGCAGACCTTCCGCTCGGCGGATGCGCGCATCATCGGCGTTCCAGTGGACGAGCACGGTATGCGTACAGACCTGTTGGACGGCTATTGCGCGCGATTCCGGCCCAAGCTCATCTACACCGTCCCGATGTTCCAAAACCCCACCGGTACCACGCTGCCGCCCGAACGACGCAGCGAACTCATCGACGTGGCGCGGCGCTATCAGTGTCTGATCGTGGAAGACGATGCTTACGGCGATTTGTGGTACGGCGGGGAATCGTCCGACGCACATCGCCCCATACCGCTTAAGGGCATGGAGAATGCGGGATACGTGATGTATTTGTCGACGTTCTCGAAAACCGTCACTTCGGGCCTGCGCACGGGATGGGTTGTGGCCGACCCGCATGTGATTAACCGGCTGGCGGCTCTGCGGCGCATGGTCGACCAGCATACGAGCACGTCATCGCAGCGCATCTGCCTGGAACTGCTTAAAGAAGGCCGCGTCGCCGAACATTTGCGCGGTTTGATCAAGACTTACCGCATTCGACGAGATGCAGCAATCGCAGCATTGGAGCGGTATGCGCCGGATGAAGTGTATTGGACCGTGCCTGCAGGCGGCTACTATATTTGGGTTTCCTTACCGGACGGCGTGCGCTCTCTGGATGTATTGGAATCCTGCCGTTCCCAAGGCGTCACGTTCATGCCGGGCAGCGTGTTCGACGTTGACGAAATGGATGATTCCCACATCCGTCTCAACTTTGTGCGCCCGGATGCTGCTGACATTGATACCGGCATTCGAATCATTGGCGAGACGATAGCACAGATGTAGCCAAGTGACTGGCTCATTGCGGTTGTCGAGTTTTTTTGATGGCTACATACCCACATCGATGGGTGCATTCGACGAATGAATAAGCGAGGAAGCCATCATCAGTTCGCTGTGGCATGCGCATAGCGTTGTCGGGCGAACGGGGCAGACCACGTGGTCGTTGCGTGACCTGGCCGATCGAGCCGGCATCGCATTGCCCCTGGCGTAGTGGCGAGGTGGCGCAGTAACGAGTCACGCCATCGCGAGCCGATGATGCGAAATGCGGAACCGGTCGCGGCCATCAACGGCTATCATACATGCGGAAGCAACGATACGTTGGCGTCAGCACATCCATCTGACTCCAGAAAGGGACACGATATGACCACATCCTCCGTTTCGCCGGTGACCACTGAACTGGCGGGCAGCGAAACCGGCATCACGCTTGTCATTCACGCCGGAGCGGGCAGTCGTGGCAAGCACAGCACGCCTGAACGCATCGCCCAGGTCGAACTTGATCTGCAGCGCGCCCTCGATGCCGGATACCAGTTGTTGGAATCCGGAGCACCGGCGCATGAGGCTGTGGTCGCCGCCATCCACGTCATGGAAGACGCTCCCGAATTCAACGCCGGCCGTGGTGCCGCCCTGACCAGCGATGGCATCGCCCAGATGGACGCCTGCCTGATGACCGGCGATGGCGAGGTCGGTGCGGTCACCGGCGTAAGCACCGTGAAGAACCCGATCGATGCGGCGCGTGCCGTCAAAGAGCAGACCAAGCATGTGCTGTTCGCGGACCCGACCGATGCCGAGATCGCCGATTGGGGCGTCGCGACCGAAAGCAACGAGTACTTCATCACCGAACAGCGTCGTCAGTCCTTGGCCGAGGCTCAGTCCGGTGGCGATGAGTGGGAGAAGCATGGCACCATCGGTGCCGTGGCGCGCGATGCCGAGGGCAATATCGCCGCTGGCACGTCCACTGGCGGCATCACCAACCAGATGCACGGTCGTGTGGGTGATTCGCCGCTGCCTGGTTGCGGCACGTTCGCCAACCAGTCCACGGTGGCGGTGTCCTGCACCGGCATCGGCGAGGCGTTCATCAAGGTGGTCGCCGCCCATCAGGTGTCGGATCGTGTGCGTTTCTCCGGCGAGAACGTCGAGGATGCCGCGACGGCCACTTTGGACGAAGTCGCCGCGCATCATGGCGATGGCGGCATGATCGTTCTGCCGGCGGTCGGCCGTGGCGTGGTCGCCTACAACAGCGAGATGATGAACTTCGGATACCGTAGCGCGCAAGGAGGTAAGGGCAGGGCTGATTGCCCCCTGTATTGCGGCATATATCATAATGGCCGGTGTGCTGCGGATTCTTGG
>OGOT01001998.1_pt1 | contig 10536 bp, 7 predicted proteins | sample 1552791 | NCBI WGS metagenome assembly OGOT01 (sample SAMEA2580160, study PRJEB22360) | human gut metagenome | biome: human gut; feature: human-associated habitat; material: faeces | place: Denmark | collected 2008/2010
TTTTTCCCAACAGTGCCTGGTACGGCTCCAGCCCCACATCCGCCAGCCAGACGGAAGTGCCCTCCGGGGTGTGATACTTGCCGCCCAGAGCGTCCAGATTGGCCCCTGCCGGGTACTCGGTAAAGTTGAACAGCCCCACCAGCGTTTCCTCACCGCGCTTGCGTACCAGCGCCAGCACGCCGGGGTTGTGGCTGTCCCAAGTTGTTACCCACGCATCCGGGGCAAAGCAGGGGTCTGCCCGCATTTGGCGCAGCTGCTCCATGCCCTGCCACAGCTGGTTCTGCAGCGTGCCCTTTCGGGTGCGCTGCTTGGCATCTTCCCAGTTGAATTTGCTGCGATGCAGATTGCGGCTGTCCTCCACACGGTCAGGGTCGTTTTTGTAGTCCCAGCCGTTGAGTTGTGCGATCTCATCGCCGCAGTTCAGCATGGGGAAGCCCTGCAAGAACGCCATAGCAGTGTGCAGCAGCAGGTCGCGCTTCACCGCATAGTCCAGTGCGATCTTATCGTCCTTTTCCAGTGCCTGCTCCACGCCGCACAGGCTGGCGGTGGTGCCGCAGCTCCGGGCATCGCCGGTGGCAGGGTCGTAGTTGTACAGCTCGCCCTTTGCCCAGCTGCCGGGGAAATTGCCCTCGTAGAAGTGGTACAGATATTCTTTATGTTTCTGCGGGTCAATGCCAAGCCGTTTCTCCACCGCCTCGTCCAGACCCCAGCCGATGTCATCGTGGCAGCGCAGATAGTTCACGAACCAGCAGTTGTCCGGCAGGGCGTGCAGGGCATCCAGCTGCGCCTTCAGCAGCCGGGTGTCCCGGCTGGCAAGGGCACCCCACAGGTTGACCATGGTGGACACGTTGTAGAGCATGTGGCATTCCGGCTTTTCGGGCGTGCCGAAGTAGGCGGCAAGCTCCTTGGGCGCCATGACCACCTCGCCCTTGAGGATGACCGCCGGGCAGACGCATTCCAATACCATGCGCAGCATCCGCACGATGGTGTGCACCTGCGGCAGATTGCGACAGGTAGTGCCCAGCTGCTTCCAGATGTAGGGCACTGCATCAATGCGGAACACCTCTACGCCCAGATTTGCCAGATGCAGGATGCTCTTGGTCATGTCCACGAACACCGCCGGGTTTGCGTAGTTCAGGTCCCACTGATAATCGTGGAAGGTGGTCAGCACCCACTTGTGCATCTCCTCACACCATGTAAAGTTGCCGGGTGCGGTGTTGGGGAACACCTGCGGCACCGTCTGCTCGTACTGGTCGGGAATGGTGCGGTCGTCATAGAGATGGTAATAGGCCTGAAACCAGGGGTCGCCTGCCTTTGCTGCCATCGCCCAGCGGTGGGTGCTGGCAGTGTGGTTCATGACAAAATCCAGACACAGGCTGATGCCGGCTTTCCGCAGCTCCCGTGTCAGGTTTTCAAGGTCTTTGTTGGTGCCAAGGGCCGGGTCTACGGTGTCAAAATCCTCCACCGCATAGCCGCCGTCGTTGTGGGGATGGGGCATCTGCAGCAGGGGCATCAGGTGCAGATAGGTCAGCTTCTGCTCCTTGAGGTAGGGCAGCTTCTTTGCCAGTTCTTTCAGGTTTCCGGCAAAGAGGTCGGTGTACATGGTCATGCCGAACATATTGCCACGCTTGTACCACTCCGGGTCGGCAGAGCGTGCTTTGTCCAGTGCTTTCAGCTCGGCGCTGCGGGCGTTGTAGGCTTCTGCCATCTCCCGCTCCAGAACCTCCAGCCCTTCCCGGTTGTGGTACAGTTCCATGAACAGCCATTCCAGTTCGTCCTTGTGCTTGGCAAACCGGGACGCAAATTCCTGTTTTGCTGCCATGGTTCAGCCCTCCACTTCTGCAAGGGTGGGCATGGCGGGGATAGCACCATGTCGGCTGGTGGTGATGCTGGCGGCCTTGTTGGCAAAGGCCAGAATGCCTTCCAGCTTGTCCACCGTCAGGGTGTCCAGCTCCTCCTTGCAGAGCTTGGACAGGGCAGCCCCAAAGAAGGTGTCGCCTGCGCCGTTGGTGTCGCCAACCTTGCAGGGAACGCCAGCCACATGGCCGGTCTTCTCCCCAAAGCGGTAGAACACGCCATTTGCACCCAAGGTGACGAAAATCAGCCGGATGCCGTTCTGTGCCAGTTGTGCCGTGCCGCTTTCGCAGTCGGTGGTGCCGGTGAGCAGGGGCAGCTCTTCATCGGACACTTTCAGAATATCCACCAGCGGCAGGGGAGCCTTCATCTGGGCAATGGCGTCCTCTTTGTTCTTCCAGAGGTTTGCACGGTAATTCGGGTCATAAGTAATGACAGCACCCAGCTTTTTGGCGCGGGCGGCAGCATCCAGCGTGGCGGTGCGGGAGGGGTCAGCGGTCAGGCTGACAGAACCGAAGTGGACGATTTTGGCAGCTTTCAGAGCGCCCTCCGAAATGTCCTCTTTGCTCAGCATCACGTCAGCGTTGGCGCTGCGGTAGAAGCTGAAATCCCGCTCGCCGGTGGCATCCACCGAGACCACCGCCATGGTGGTGGGGTGGTCTGCATCCACCGCCATGCCGGAAACATCCACCTTGTTTTCTGCCAGAACCTCTTTCAGGTAGCGGCCAAAGGCATCTGCACCCACCTTGCCGATAAAGGCGGTCTGTGCGCCCAGTCTGGAAGCAGCCACCGCCAGATTGGCCGGGGCACCGCCGGGGTTTGCGGCAAACTGAGGAATGCCGCGCGCATCCTTGCCGGTCTGGGTCAGGTCGATCAAAACTTCACCAATCGTTAAAATGTCCATGCGTTTTCTCCTTATTTTTATCCTATAAGCTAAAACCCAACGATCACCGCTGGAACAGATAATGAATGTAAGCGGCTGCACGCTCCGGGTGCGGTGCATTCTGCACTACCCCAAGATAGACCCTGCCAGAAAAACCTGCCTGCCTGACAAACGGCGTGTCCGAAATATCCAGCACGGTCCCACCGGCGTTCAGACCCGACAGTGCATGGAAAGACGCATCCAGTGTCCGCAGATCGAGAAAATAATCATCTGCCAACAGTCGATCCCGTGCATATTCGTCCATCAGAACAACATCTAACCGCTGGGCACTGACTGCACCCAGCAGCTTCATCTCCGAAGCATATACATACTGCTCCTCTGCGCGTTCGCTTTCGCTGAGCAGCAAGCCGGACAGCAGATCAACCTGTTGCTTTTTGGTCAGACCCTGCGCCTCGGCAAAGCCGGTGGTAAGCTGTTCCGTCAGATCAGACCCGGCAGTGATATTTACCAGACCAAGGTAAAGCACATCCTCTTTTTTCGTCACATGACGGTAGGCTGCATACCCGAGGATATAGACGACGATGAGCACGATCGCAATGGGCAGCTTGTAATATGCCCAGATGTGCTCCCACTTTTTGCGCCCATGGAGGGAGCGGAGCGTATCCCGGTCAGTTTTTGTCATGGTCGTATTCCTCGTGTACTGCATCAGGGTCTCCACCGATCTGATAGAGGATCCGAAGCATCAGAAAGGAGCAGAGCATGGCGCAGAAGCCCATGCCCAGCAGGAACGCAGGCGTGAACACAAACACGATGACGTACCCCATGATGCCATAGATCGCCGCCATCAGCAGGGTGCAAAACAGATACCGGACACCCACGAGAAACGCTGTTTTCAGGATGCCGAAGGTGGTGTTTTCAAACCGTGCCAGCAGAGGAAAGGCATACAGCAGAACGATGCCGTACAGAATTGCCGCACCAATAAGCGTTGCAGTGAGCAGCGTCCAGAAAATGTTTTCGCTCCACATTCGGCGCAGCACAAAGCCATCCACAGCCAGGAAACTGCCGACTGCCAGCAGGATCAGCCAGAGTTTTGTGGCAGGCTTAAAATTTTCCCGGAACGCCTTAAAAAACATCCGGGTCAGACCATCGTCCCGATCTTCCGCCATTTTGAGTGTGACATAGAACAAGGCAGTCGTAGAAGCCCCGATGGTAACGATGGGCAGGCTGCACACGAGCCATAAGATGTTCAGGTAAGCACTGTAAGTCAATTTCGTCAGCACAGCAAACGGCGGCTTGTCCGTGTTGCACAGGTCACGCATGGGGGTTCTCCTTTCGCTCAATCTCCTGTGGATTCGCGCAGGATCAGGTTGGTTTCCGTATAGACGGTGCGATAGTTCAGCGATGGCTCTTCGATGCGGGTCATAAGCAGATTGGCAGCGGTATAGCCCATGATCTGTCCATGGATATGGATCGAAGTCAGACGGGGGGCAAAGTAGGAAGCCTCCTGACTGTCATCGAAGCCGCAGACCCAGATATCATCGGGAACCGAATATCCCAGCTCATTCAATGCCTTGACCAGATCCATGGCAACAAAGTCATTGGCGCAGACAAAGGCATCCGGCATCGTTTTGAACCGACGGATGGTTTCGTACAGGGATACCGGATAGTTCTGCTGCCCAGATGGCATCGCACAGGTGCTCAGGCCTTCTGTCAGACCAAAGTGCTCCACTGCATCCTTATAAGCCATATAACGCTCAAAGAAAGACTGACAGTGGTTTTTATCCCCCGCAAAGCTGATGCGTTTTTTGCCGCACTGGACCATGTGGGCCACTACATTCTGGATCTCAATGCGGTTTTCCATATAAAGGCGGTCAGCTTTCAGAGGAGGACGCATATCCATCACAGGGGTGTCTACAAACAGCAGCGGAACATCCAGATCGCACAGCATCTGTGCATAGTCATAGTCGAATACTTCAAAGCAGATGATGCCGGCTGTGCGCTGGATGTCGAGAGAAGATGGAAGTTTTTTCTCTTTCAGCTCTATGGGAGAAATGCGATGAATGGTCATGCCGCTGTGCAGATGGTCGATTTCCGACTGGAAACGATCCAGCATCATGGAGGAAAAGTGAGAGCTGCTCAGAAACTGGGTCGTCAGCATGGCGATCTCCCGTTTGTCACTCGGCAGAATGGAATGCTCTGCTGCTTTTGCAGTGTCTTCCTGAAACAGCGGCAGATAGGCAAACTGCTTATAGCCCATTTCGGCGGCTTTGCGCAGGATCTTCTCCCGTGTGGCATCTGCCAGCACACCGGTGTTGTTGATGGCCTTTGAAACTGTGTTGCGGGAAAGCTGCAGTTCGTTTGCAATATCCTGAATGGTGACTTTGGTTGCCATAAGTCATCCTCTTTGCTTTTATAGATAAAGTCTGGTGACGGATCTTATTCTTTGCGACTCCAGTATAGTGCAAATGCACAAATTAGTCAAATGCAAAAATGCAAATCATCATTTTGCATATTTGCGCACTTTTGGATTTGTGCATCTGTACAAATCCACAATAATTCTTGATGTATACCATGAATTATCGTTGACATTCGCCTGCATGCGTGGTATAAATGAATTACAGAGTTTTACATTTGCACAAACGAAGTGGAAAAAACGTAAAATTCAAAGGTGCAAATGTAAAACACAAATCAAACGGCAAGCAAATCAAAAAGGAGGAGAATGATTCATGAAAGCAAAGACGGCCTCGCCGGAAACGGCTGTGCTGACAGCAGAACGCAAGCTGCACAACACATGGGTCTACATCAAACGGCATTGGCAGCTTTACCTGTTGTTCCTGCTGCCTGCCGTGGCGCTGACGCTGGTGTTCAAGTACGCTCCCATGGGCGGTGTGCTGATCGCGTTCCAGAAGTACAATCCCTTCAAGGGCATCTGGGGCAGCGAGTGGGTAGGCTTCAAAAACTTTACCCGCTTCATGTCCTCGCCGGACTTCCAGCGTTATCTGATCAACACCCTGAAGCTGAGCGTCTACGGTCTGCTGTGGGGCTTCCCGATCCCCATTCTGCTGGCATTCCTGCTCAACCGTATCGAGAGCAAGAAGATCAAGCAGAAGGTGCAGCTGGTGCTGTATATGCCCAACTTCATCTCGGTCATCGTGCTGTGCGGTATCGTCCGGGTGCTGCTGAGTGTCACCGGTCCGGTGAACGGCCTGCTTCACACCAGCATCAACTTCATGACGCTGCCGGAAGCGTTCCGCCCCATCTACATCATCAGCGGCATCTGGCAGGGTGCCGGCTGGGCATCCATCATGTACACCGCATCCCTTTCTAACGCCAGCAAAGATCTGAAGGAAGCTGCGATGATCGACGGCGCAAACCTGATCCAGCAGATCATGACGGTGGAGTGGCCCGCCATTAAGGATATGGTCGTGATTCAGTTTATCCTGCAGGCAGGCAACATCATGAGCATCGGTTTTGAAAAAGCCTATGCCCTGCAAACTGACCTGAACCTGAACACTGCCGAGATCATTGCAACGTACGTTTATAAAAAGGGCCTGTTGGACGGCGATTACAGCTTTTCCACGGCAGTCGGTCTGTTCAACACCGTTGTCAACGTCATCCTGCTGATCGCAGTGAACAAGATCGTTGCCAAAATGAACGATGGCAAGGGCTTGTAAGGAGGGGTTTACCATGGCAAAACAGAAAAAATCAAAAATGGCCCTCTACACCAGACAAGATAAGATCATCCTGTACTGCGGCTACGCACTTCTGGGCTTGTTCCTGCTGGCGATCATCGTTCCGATGATCTACATCGTCATCGCGTCCTTTATGGACCCGGTCACTCTGCAAAACAAGGGCATCTCCTTTGATTTCAGCAAGTGGAGTCTGGATGCTTACCAGCGTGTCGTTTCGGACAAGCAGATCTGGGTCGGCTTCAGGAACGCAGTACTTTACTCGATCATCTTCACCATCATCTCGGTAGCTGTGACGATGCTTGCCGCTTATCCCATGTCGCTGCCGGACTTCAAAGGCAAAAAGATCTTCAACACCTTGTTTGTGATCACGATGTTTTTCAGCGGCGGTCTGATCCCCACCTACCTGCTCATCAACAATCTGGGTCTGCTGGATTCCATGTGGGCGGTCATTCTGCCGGGAGCATTCAGCGTGTGGAACATGATCATTGCCCGTACCTATTATCAAGGCATCCCGCGTGAGCTGCGCGAAGCTGCGGATGTGGATGGAGCCAGCGAGATGCTTTACTTCTTCAAGATCCTGCTGCCCGTCTGTATGCCGGTGGTGGCAGTTCTGGCCCTGTGGCAGTTCGTGGCAATGTGGAACAGCTACTTTGACGCCATGATCTACCTGAACAGCGCATCGAAGCAGCCGCTGCAGCTGGTGCTGCGTTCCATCCTGATCCAGAGCCAGCCGGAATCCGGCATGATCGCAGATATCCAAAGTACTGCCGAACGTGCGAAGATGGCAGAGCTGCTCAAATATGCAACCATTATTATTTCCAGTCTGCCGCTGCTGGTGATGTATCCCTTCTTCCAGAAGTATTTTGATGCCGGCATCATGGCTGGTTCCATTAAAGGCTGAGGATATTCCAGGATTTTATGAGCCGGTACGCTCATCTGTTACACGAAAAAAGAAACATGAAAAAGGAGAAAATACCATGAAAAAGCTGATCTCTCGCCGCAACTTCCTCAAAGTCTGCGCTCTGGCGGGTTCTGCCGCTGCTCTGTCTGCCTGTGGTGGCGGCAAATCCACCGGCAGCGGCAATTCTGCTGCTGCAGATGTGGACGTGACCGGTGCCGTTACATTTCCGCTGTCCGAAAAGGTCACCTTTACCGGTATGACCAGCTTCCCTGTGGGCAGCGAACCCGAACCGAACAACCGCACCATCTTCAAGCGTCTGGAAGAGCAGACCAATGTGCACATCGACTGGACCGCCATCCAGTCCGACCAGTGGAGCGATAAGATCACCCTGAATATGTCCAACCCCAACACCCTGACGGATTTTGTTTTTACTGCTGATTTTACCGACAGCAATCTGCTGCGCTACGCAGATCAGGGTGTCATCCTCAATCTGGAAGACTACATTGACAACAATATGCCTTATCTCCAGAAGGTCTTTGAGCAGTACCCGGAGTACCGCACCATGTGCACCGACAGCGATGGCCACATCTGGGCACTGCCCTGGATCGAGCAGCTCGGCTCAGAAAAGACCGCCATCCAGACCATTGGCAACATGAGCTTCATCAATACCAAGTGGCTGAACTTCCTCGGTCTGTCGATGCCCACCACAGTGGACGAGTTTGAGCAGGTGCTGATGGCATTCCGTGATAACGCCGCTTCTATCAAGGCCGAGTATGGCATTGACGGCGACATCATCCCCATGTCCTGCATCGTCAACAACGGCGATCAGGACCCCAGCATCCTCATCAATGGCTTTGGCGAAGGCTACGGCGATGCAGACAAAGACCGCCATATCGCCGTTACCAACGACCGGAAAGTCATCTGTGCCGCCACCCAGCAGGGCTACCGTGATGGTCTGGACTGGCTGCACAAGCTGTATGCCGAGCAGCTCATCGACCCGGAGTGCTTCACGCAGGAGTGGTCCACCTATGTTTCCAAGGGCAAGGCTGGCCGCTATGGTGTCTGCTTCAGCTGGGATGTTGCCAACATCGACAACCTGACCGACTGGGAGCCGCTGCCTGCCCTGACCGCCGATACCCGGAATATCACTCCGCAGAACGGCTCTTTCACCAGCGGCTTTGCCCGCGGCAGATGCGTTGTCACCGCAAAGGCGACTAATCCTGCACTGGTTTGCGCATGGCTGGATCAGATGTACGCACCCCTCCAGTCTCCGCAGAACAACTGGGGTACTTACGGCGATGCGGAAGGCTTTAACATTTTTGAACTGTCCACCAACGATAAGGGCGAGCCCATGCTGAAGCACGCTCCTCTGGGCGATGCTTCTCCCGTGGAAGTCCGTGAAGCGCAGTGTGTCAGTGGTCCTCTGGCGGTTCTGGATGATTACTATGGTGTATACGTTACCTGCCCGGACGATGCACAGTACCGTCTGGACTGGATCAAGGAGATCTACACCCCGGATATGAACAACGATTATGTCTATCCCAATGTCTTTATGAGCAGCGAGGACACCGAGCAGGTCTCTAACCTGCAGGCAGATCTGCAGACCTACATGAATACGCAGAAGGCGAACTGGATCATGAACGGCACTACGGATGCAGAGTGGAACGAATATCTGAGCAAGCTGGAAGCCTACGGCCTGTCCGACTATCTGGGCATTATGCAGAAATATCTGGATGCTTACTACGCATAAGAATTCTTTCCCTTGGAGGATTCCATGAACGATTTAACTTTACAAAAAGCCCGTGCCTACGAGGCCGAGCACGGCGCTGCCATTTCCCCGGCGGAACGCCCTGCCTACCACATGACCCCCTATGTGGGCTGGCTCAACGACCCCAACGGCTTCTCTTATTATAAAGGGAAGTATCATCAGTTCTATCAGTATAACCCCTACGATGTGCGGTGGGCGCCCATGCACTGGGGTCACGCGGTCAGCACCGACCTGCTGCACTGGGAGTATCTGCCCTGTGCGCTTGCCCCGGATTCCCCGGCGGACAACGGCCCCGGCTGCTTCTCCGGTTCTGCTACCGAGATGGATGACGGCAAGCAACTGCTGATGTACACCAGCGTGGTGGCAGAAAAGCAGCCCAATGGGGAGATGCGGGATATCCAGACCCAGAGCATCGCCATTGGTGACGGTCTCAACTACGAAAAGCCTGCCTGCAACCCGGTGCTGACCCAGAAAGACCTGCCGGAAGGCTTCAGCAAGTTTGATTTCCGGGACCCCAAGATCTGGCGTGAGGCCGACGGCACCTACTCCGTCGTCACCGTCTGCCGGGCCGAGGACGACAGCGGCGCAGCGGCACTGTTCCAGAGCAAGGACGGCTTCGACTGGCACTTTGTCACGGTGCTGGAACGCTGCAACAATCAGTACGGCAAAATGTGGGAGTGCCCGGACTTCTTCCCGCTGGACGGCAAGCAGGTCTTGATGCTCGGCCCCATGGAGATGCTGCCCAAGGGCGAGTTCCACAACGGTCACAACGTGATTGCCTTCATCGGCAGCTACGACGAAGCCACCCACACCTTCACCAAGGAAAACGTGCAGCTGATGGACGGCGGCATCGACTTCTACGCCACCCAGACCACCCTTGCCCCGGATGGCCGCCGGCTCATGACCGCATGGCTGCAGACATGGTCGGACACCGAGGATAAGCCCAAGGGCTGCAAGTGGTTCGGGCAGACCATCTGCCCCCGCGAGCTGCACATCAAGGACGGACGCATTGTTCAGACCCCCGTGCGGGAGCTGGACGCCGTCCACGGTAAGCGCATTTTCCACGAAAATGTAACGGTGCAAGGCGAAACTTCTCTGGAAGGCATCAAGGGCCGTGTGGCGGATCTGACCGTCACGGTGCAGCCCGGCGAATACCGTTCCTTTACCCTGAAACTGGCTGCTGACGCAGACCATCACACCAGCCTGACCTACGACCCCTACACCTCCGAGCTGACGCTGGATCGCAGCTATGCCGGTTCCCGTGCCGACATCGTGCATATCCGCAGCTGCAAGGTGCGCAGTCAGAACGGTGCGCTCAAGCTCCGCATCCTGCTGGACAAAAACAGCATCGAAGTTTTCGCCAACGACGGTGAGCAGACCATGACCGCATGGATCTACACGCCCCAGTCTGCCGACGGCATCACCTTTGCTGCCGATG
>OGOT01002028.1_pt1 | contig 10406 bp, 11 predicted proteins | sample 1552791 | NCBI WGS metagenome assembly OGOT01 (sample SAMEA2580160, study PRJEB22360) | human gut metagenome | biome: human gut; feature: human-associated habitat; material: faeces | place: Denmark | collected 2008/2010
AGCCTCGGGCACGCCGGACCCCACGACCCAGGACTGCACATGTCCCTTGCCGATCACGGCTTCCGGCAGTGCGGCGAGCACCATGTTCTGCGCGCGCTCCGGGCCCAGATACCGGACCATGCCGGTGTTCGCGCGGGCGGCGGCGCTGGCGGGGAGCACGGCGGCACCGGGGTAGCGCTGCGAGCCGGTCACCAGACCAACCACGCCCCGGGAGTATTTGGAATCCTCGAACCTGGGGAGACGGACCGCGTCGGACGCGAACGAATTATCCACCACCTCGACGTCCGGATCCTTGTCGTCGATATCGAATCCGAAATCGAGCAACTCGATACGGCCGCAGGCGAACGTGGCGGGCGGCAGCACCGCGCACGGCTTCATCGCGCCGAACGTGACCGTGACCGTGGCCGGAATGTACGGGCCGGGCAGAGAACCATCGTTCACACCGACGCCGGATGGCGTATCCACGGCAAGTACCAGCGGAAAATCGCCTGACGACTCACGGTTTGGCAGGGCGGGCTCATCGGGAGCCTCGCCGTCGAGACCAAGGGCGGAGGCGAGTGCGGCGGGGATGCCGCGTAGCGAGCCTTGGATGCCGATGCCGGTCATCGCGTCGATGATCAGATGCGATTTCCTGGCCACGGCGATGGCGGTCTGCAATCGCTCGCCGGCCTCACCGGCGGAAAACCCGGACGCGCAACCGGGAATATCAGCCGCGGGATCAAGCACCAGCACCTTGCCTCCGGCGCGCACGAATGAGGCGAATCCGGCCTCATGCAACGACCGGCCCACGGCGATGGCGGTGACGTTCGCGCCCTCCTGGGCCAGCGCGGCGGCCGCGAACAGACCATCGCCACCATTGTCTCCGGCCCCGGCCAGCAGCACGATCGACGTGTCCTCCAGCGCCAGATCCTCGTCGTCCAGCATACCGGCCGCCATGTGGGCCGCGGCCTGGGCGGCCATGCGCATCAGCGGCACGCCTTTGTCCAGCAGGGGTCGCTCCATGGCCCGGACCGTATCGGAGTCATAGGCGCTGTGCAGCAGCAGTTCGCGACGATCGGCGTCTTCGGTGTATTCCATGGCAACCCCTTTCTTGTGTTTGTTACTTGCGGTCCGTGTTTACAGGCCGTACACCTCGTGGGCGAACTTTTCGAACACGGGGATCGAGCGCTTGACCTTCTCCGTGTCGATGCAGTAGGCCATGCGGAAGTATCCGGGCACGCCGAAGCTGTCGGACGGCACAAGAATCAGGTCGTATTCCTTGGCCTTCATGCAGAACGCCACGGCGTCGTCCTCCAGCGCCTTGGGGAAGATGTAGAACGTGCCGCCGGGGCGTACCACGTCGAAGCCGATGCCGGTCAGCGCATCGTAGAGCAGGTTCATGTTCGTCTCGTAGACGTTGAGATCGGCGGTCTGGTCGATGACCTTGGCCACGCCCAGCTGAATCGAGCTCGGCGGGCAGTTGTGGCCGGTGCCGCGCGAGATCTGGCCCATCATGGGCACGAGCAGGTCGGCGTCGGTGGCTGTGGGATTCACCGCGACATAGCCGATGCGTTCGCCAGGCAGGCTCAGCGACTTCGACCACGAGTAGCAGGTCAGCGAGTTCGCGTAGAAGCTGGCCGGGTAGGGCTGGGTGGCGCCGTCGAACACGATTTCGCGGTACGGTTCATCGCTGATCAGGAAGATATCGTGGCCGTATTCGACCTGCTTGGCGGTCAGGATCGCGGCCAGACGCTTGAGCGTGTCCGCTGAATACACCGCGCCGGACGGGTTGTTCGGGGTGTTGATAAGCACGACCTGCACGTTCGGGTTAAGTGCAGCCTCGAATGCGTCGAAGTTGATTTGGAAGTTCTCGGTGTCGGCCGGCACGATGGTCAGCTTGGCGCCGGCGCCCTTGACGTACGGCTGGTATTCGGGGAAGTAGGGGGCGAAGGTGATGATCTCATCGCCCGGCTTGGTCACCGCACGCATCGCGTGGGACAGCGCGCCCGCCGCGCCCGTGGTCGGGAAGATGTGGTTGCCGGTGTATGCCATGCCGAAACGTTCGTTGAGGTTTTCGGCGATCGCGTCCTTGACGGATGGGATACCGAGCGAGGGGGAGTAGCCGTGGATGGCCACCGGATCGCCGTTTTCGTAGAGGTCGACCATGGCGTCGGTGAAGGATTTCGGAGCCGGCACCGAGGGATTGCCAAGGCTGTAATCGAACACGTTCTGGTAGCCGATTTCGGCACCGCGGCTCGTGGCGTACTCGCTCAGCTCGCGAATCACGGACTTGCCGCCAAGCATGGCCTTGTATTCCTCATTGATCATGGCTGTTCTCCTCGCATGGTTGTACTGGTATGCACCACGCTACTACTATCGCGGCCGGTTTGCGCCATTTGCCGCGCCGTGCCTAAGCTGGCTGTTCTATTTGTTCTATTTGTTCTATTAACTGTCGAAACCGCGGAATAACGCCGATTTCCGCTACAGCTCCATGATTATCCACAACCGTTCATAGCGAGCGCTGTGGGACGGCGGGCGGAAAACGGCCGAATCCGCGTGCCGTCCCACACCTCGTGCAATCCACGTTTCGGGAAAGCACCACCGTAAGACCGGCGCGCATCCGCATCCACGACAGGAGCCTTACCGGCCGTAATCCCGCACTCGATTATTTTTTCTGACAGGGAATCGAACCCGAAACACTAACCCATGCACGCCCCACCGCAAACAGCGAATAACCAAATGTATGCATTTTCGGCACCATGAGCGAAGGAGTTCGCAAACACAACAGTGATTGGCATATACGGCATCGACTGGATGAACAGCATCGCGTCCTCATAGGTCAAGACCCACTGGGACTCGTCGCCCTTGGGTATAGGGACATTGCCTGTGTCATAGTCGTTAAGCAGCACAAGACTCGGCAAATATCGTTCCAAGATCTCGGCGGTGCCAGCAATTTCCGGTTCGGTGGACCTCGATAGCACCTTGATGACGGCGTGAAGTGCGTCAAGCCGCTTGCGATTGATGGTATAACCATCAACGAGATGCTGCTTCAGAACTGAGTTGGCCCATCGCCGGAAATAGATGCCTTCCTTGGATTTGACGCGGTATCCGACCGACAGGATCATATCCAGGTTGTAATGCTCGACTTGGTATGTCTTACCGTCAGATGCAGTTGTCGCAAATTTTGCGACAACTGAAAATCCATTGAGCTCTTCCCTTAATGCATTGCCGACATGCTTGCCGATTGTTTTGATATCGCGGCCAAACAGCAAGGCCAATTGCTGTCTGTTAAGCCACACCGTGTCCTCGTCCACCTTCACATCGAGGTGCACGGTGTGGTCCGCGCTCTCATACAAAGCAATCTGCCGCTTCAGTTCCTCGCCAGTCATGAGATCGCCTTTCTTTTTTCGGGCGTCTGTAAATCATGTCGTTGTCGTCGCTAAATTATGCATCCAGTTTATCAGGGCAGTCGAACGTTTGTTCGATTACTGTATCTCGCATCTTTGTATGACTTTCCCGACGACGTATTGGCTATGACGGAGGTAATGGGCACGGGGATAATGCTGATGATGGGCATTTCCATCATGCAAAAACCTATGCCCCGTATTGAAAAAAGCTATTGGACCAAGCCGTTGGGCTTAGGCCATGATAATTGGGCCATTGCGCGGCTTATCCGTTCGACGGATGTTCCGGATTTGCGATGGCGTTGAATTGCAATTATCAAATGAAAGAGCAAATTGTATGAGCGAAAACAATGATGCCAAACACGTGCTGTTGGTGTTGATCAGTCACTCCGATTTGGGAGGTGTGAGACCTACTGGCTTTTATGTTGATGAGGCCGCACATCCTTGGCAGGTGTTCAGACGAATGGGCTTCACTGTGGGCCTTGCATCCATCGCTGGTGGCGTACCGCCGCAGGCTGGCCGTCATCCCGGTGACCCTGTGCAAGAGCAATTTCTGCATGATGCGGATATATCACGCCAGCTAGTGAATACGCGCGCCTTGGCTCAAGTAAACGCGAACCGATATGATGCGGTGCTATTCGTTGGCGGTCACGGTGTGATGTGGGATTTCCCCAACAATTCTGTGGTGAACGCCGTCGGCCGGAACATCTGGGAGCGCGGCGGCATTGTGCCATGGGCCTGCGGCATTGGTGGATATGACGTTGTCGGATGGCAGTTATCTGATTGCCGGCAAGCAGGTCACCGGATTCACCAACGGCGAAGAGCAAAATCTCGGGTGTTATCCGTGGCTGCGGCGGGCGAATAGAAGGGAGATTGAGATAGAGGCAGGGGAGATGCCGGGTGCATCGCCGGCATCACGCCTCCGTGAAATACTCGTTTTCGTCCGCAAGCCGGCCGCCTTTGATGAACAGGAATCGCTCGCACAACTCCTGCAGCTGGAGATGAGCATGGCGATGCTGCGGTCGGAAGCCCACTGTCTGAGCACGGCGATGAGCTGGAGCACGCCGTCCGGGTCGAGGTCCACGAACGGTTCGTCGAGAATCAGGAACTCCGGATCATTGACCAGCGCGATGACCAACGCAAGACGCTGTTTCATGCTGAACGAGAAACCGGCGGGCCTGCGGTCACGGTACGGCCAAAGTCCCACAAGTTCAAGCACCGGGCGGATTGGGAGGTGCGGGCGGCGGGTCGGACGATCACAGTGTGAGCCGAATACGTTCATGAATCATCGAATCACACGGCGAGGCGGACCGCAAGTATTCGAGAGTCGCCAGTTCGGTCGATTTCAATGACAATGGTGTGGACGATTACGCGGATATCGTGGCGGGTGCGCGCAAGGACGCCGAAAACCATCCGGCTTACGATTCCGGCTACTATCAGGGCGGCTATCCGCCGGCCGATCGCGGGGCGTGCACCGTACGTGATTCACAACATGGCGCAGCGGCAGCGCGAAAACGACTACTTCGCCTTCAAGAAGCACATGACGGTCACCGGGCACTACCGTTTCGACGCTTCGAAAGTGCTGTAGAGCGTACTCAGGGCTTGGCGGTGACGGTCGGAGCGGCGTCGGCATTGCCGGCTTTGGCTCCGGCTGCATCAGCTGAATCGGTGCCGGCCGCACTGGCGTTAGCACTATCGTCAGCGTTGGCACCGCCGGCTTTGGCCTTGGCATCAGCCGCGCTCCCGCCATCGATCACCAGTCGCAGATAATCGCGGTCGGCGGACTTGCGGCGCGGCACGAACCGACTGATGATGGAGTTTTTCTTGCCGCGGTTCTTCACGTACAGGAAACCGAACACGGAGAACACGACCGCGCCGATGAAGTTGACGACCAGATCCTCCATCGTGTCGATCAGACCGATGTCGAGGTAGCCGCCGAGGCCCAAGTCTTGGCCATTGACCGTGACCTGGGTGATGTCGTTGATGCGAATCGCATGGTTGGTGTGCGTGGGGTCGAGCATCACCGAGCTGATGGAATGCACGATGGCGTCTTTCTGCATGTCGAATCCGAACAACTGGTCCATGCCGAATTCGAAGAACTCCCAGATCACGCCGATGGTCATGGAGAAGCAGAAGGAGACGATCGCCAGATACAGGGGCGAAAGCTCGAACTTCACCCGGTCGGACCGGTTGAGCAGGTCGACCAGCGAGAAGCCGATCGCCGCGGCGAGGAAGCCGTTCATCGTGTGCAACACCGTGTCCCAGAACGGGAAGATCTCATAGAACGAACTGATCTCGCCAAGAATCTCGGACGAGAACACGAACACCAGCACGATGACTTCCAGCGCCGAAGGCAGCTCGATGCGGAACTGCACCTGGATGAACGCCGGCGCCAACAGCAACAGCAACGTCAGGATGCACAGGAACACTTTTTCGTAGTCGCCGTTAAAGAACTGGAGTATTGCCATGGCGAGCACCAGCATGCGCAGCACCACATAGACCGCGAATGAGCTTTTGTGTTCGCGGATTTCCATGCCCACGGCTCGGCTCATGGTTTTCCAGCGTACGCGCCAGGACGGTTTGCGTTGTGCGTCGTGCTGTTGTGACCGTTTCCGGGTCATTCTTGCCTCTTTCTCGCATTGTTCTCGCGCCAGTCTATCCGAACCTGCTTACAGGCAATCGGCAAGAACGGGCGATAGTCTGGCCGCATGAACCGAATGGAAACCGATGCTGCCTCGATTGTGGACCGCGCGAATCATGCGGCGATGCTCGATAGGGCCATTGTGCCGGCGGCACGCCACCGCGTGCTGATTGCAGTGCTCGCCGTGCTGCTGTACCGCCGTATGGGCATGATTACACCGCTGATCGTGGCTCATGGCATGTATGACGTCTCCGCCGCCATGACCAATCTGACCGGAATCGCCGGCTCCTCATGGTCACTGGTCGTAGGGCTGGCAATCATGGCCATGCCGGTAGTTTGGGCTATCGTGAGGTGTGCGAGATGGGCTTTGTGCCGGCTGGCAGCAAATCCAAGCAGCGAAACAACGGAATGAACGAAGCGAAAGGAACGGTATCTGATGACTCCGATTGAATTGTCAACCCGACGCCGGGTTACGGGACTGACTTCGGATGAGTTCGCCAGGCTGTTCGTCTCTTTGCAGCGTGAAGTGGACGGCGAAGCCGCGCATTGGAGCGCCACGGATGTCGAATCCTGGGAGCTGGTCGGCCCGCCGGTGACCGCCGAACAGCATCTCATCGACACGTTCGCCGCGGCCAACGAATTCGTGGCCACGCTTGCGGACCGCCTGTACCACACGATTATGCCAGTCACGGAAGAATCGGTCATCACCGCATACGCTGATGACCTCACATTCTGGGCATCGCATCCGGACCTTGGCGGAGTGCCGTGCGCATTAGGGAACATCGCCGCACTGCAGGCGGCCGAATGGGCCCGCAAGGAAACCGGCATCGCCTGTGAACTGGACGTGCGCGAACCGCTGGTGTGACAGCTGAGCTCAAACATGCGTAGGTAACGGCATGGTTTGAGGACTATGGTGTTGCGTTATCGGTCGGAAAGGATGTGATGGTGGGGCGTCATAGCAAAAAAGCGCGTGGCCAGTCGAGGAGATATGCGCGAAAGCCCTCCGTTTGGAGCGAAATTCGCGGCTATCTGCTGACAGTGATCGCGGTGATGCTGGTCGTGTTGCTGGGACGTACCTTCGTGTTCAACGTATATGTGATTCCATCCCGCAGCATGGAAGACACGTTGCAAATCGGCGACCGCGTATTTGCCTCGCGATTGACTCCGAGACTCTTTACACTGCACCGTGGCGACATCATCGTGTTCAAAGATCCCGCAGACTGGATGGAGGGGGAGCAGCTTCCCACCAATCTGATGTCGATAATCGACAGCAATCGTTACCTAATCAAACGTGTCATCGGTCTGCCCGGCGATACCGTCGCCTGCAAGGGATCCGGGGAGCCCATCACGGTCAACGGCAAACCCATTGATGAAAGCGCTTATCTTAAGTCCGGCGTGAATCCAAGCGACAGCCCTTTTTCCGTAACCGTTACTGACGGCAACGTGTTCGTGCTTGGTGATAATCGCTCCAATTCCAGAGATTCTCGATACCATCTTGACGACGGCAACAATGGGCTAGTGCCATACGACGATATCCAAGGTGTGGCGTTGTTCCGCTTCTGGCCATTTACGAGAATCGGCATACTGAACTGAGTTTGGCGTGAATCCACGAGTTGATACGTGCCGCACGGTCCGGTGCATCCTGCAGCCGGACCGTTACCGGAACCCTCCCCCCGAAATCTGACGACCCCCCTGTCTCACAGCTATCGTACAGCTCCGATACGGGAAACGTGCGGGTGATTCCATAACGACTACGTACTTCAGGAAGTGACGTGTATCACACTATGGTCATGTGTTCAGTCGCGCGCGACCCAAAGCGTATCGAGGTCGTCGGCCTCGGTCGCCTTTTTGCGCTTGCGTACCCACTGTTGCAGGAAATACGCCCCATAGCAGGCCACGATGAACACGAGCTCGGCCACGAGCGCGAACCGTTGCTCCACGTCGAAAATCACCAATACGAACGATGCGGTGCACAGGATGAACGCCGCCCAAGACACGTACGGATAGCCGGGCGTGCGGTATTTGAGTTCGCTGGTGGAATGGCCGGACTCCAGCCAACGGCGACGGAACACGATCTGGCAGTAGGCGATGGCGATCCACACCACCACGGCGGACAGGCCGGAAAGCGCCACCAGCACCAGGTACACAGTCGAGGCGGCGATCACGGAAGACAGGAGCGCCAGCAGGCCACCGGCCATCGCGGCGCACAAGGCGAGCATCGGCACGCCGCGACGGTTCGTTTTGGCGAACCAGCGCGGAATCATGCCTTCGTTGCCCATCGACCACACCATGCGCGTGGAGGCGTACAGGCCGGAATTCGAGGCGGAGAGCACGGCCGTGAGCACCACGAAATTCATGATGTCGCCCGCATAGGGGATGCCGATGCTGTTGAAGACGAGCACGAACGGGCTTTCGCCCACGCCGGCCTTGCGCCACGGGATCAGCGCGCACATCACGGTGATCGAGCCGATGAAGAACAGCACCAGGCGCCACAGCGTGGTGTGGATGGCTTTCGGCACGGCGGTTTGCGGGTCCCTCGTCTCACCGGCGGTCACGCCGATGAGTTCGGTGCCGGAGAACGCGAAGTTGACGGTCAGAATCGTGGCGAACACTGGCATGAACCCGTTGGGGAAGATGCCGTCCTTAACGAGGTTGCCGAACATCGGAGCATGCTGGTAGCCGGCAATCGGAATAACGCCGAATATGGCGAGCAGGCCGATGACGATGAACGCGCAGATGGCGAACACCTTGATCGAGGCGAACCAGAATTCCGCTTCGGCGAAGAGCCGCACCGACAAGGCGTTTAAGGTGAAGATGAGAATGATGCACGCCGCGCTCCACACCCATGTGGGGCTGTCCGGGAACCAGCGTTGCATGAGCAGGCCGGCGGCGGTGAATTCGGAGCCGAGCGCCACCGTCCAGGTGAGCCAATACTGGATTGCGATCACGAAGCCGGTGCCAGGGCCGATGAACTTCTCGGCATACACATGGAAGGAGCCGGTCACCGGCATGGCCACGGACAGTTCGCCGAGCGTGAGCATGACCAGGTAGACGATCAGCGCGCCGATGCTGTATGCCAGGATCGTGCCGATGGGGCCCGCCTGCTGGATGGTGTATCCGGAGCTCAGGAACAGGCCGGTGCCGATCACGCCGCCTAATGAGATCATCTGCAGGTGGCGGGATTCCATGCCGCGCTTCAGGTTGGTATGTAGGGCGTGCTCGTCTTTGCCATCATGTGACGACTCGGACTGGCTGGTTTGCGCTGGTTGATTCATCTGTTCCGAATGGCTTCGACGGCCATCCGTCTGAATCTGCGGTTCCTGTTGCGAGGACGGCGACTGTGCCGCCGTGTCGGTGTCGGGCTGACTCATGTTTCTCTCTTTGCCGTGCGTGCGTTCCATAGGCGTCGTCGTGACGGCCCGGAATAGTATACCCGCACCGAGGATATAGCTGCGCTGCATGATGCTGAGTCAAAATCAGCCCCCTGAAACGGAGATAGGCACTCGCAGCGGCTACTTCACCTTCTGGATGCGCAGCACGGTGGCCACCACGTACAGGCCGGTGCTCCACAGGAGGCCAAAGGCCAGAAACCCGACGGCAAATCGAATGTTGTTTGTTTTTTTTTTCCATGTTCTCGGACATGTTCGATGGCCTCCTATGGTTTTCGTTGACGTTTTGGTTATTTTGTCGACCATCTCATATTGTGGAATTCCGGGCTTTTTGGGCGTGCTGTTGCCTTTGTTGCGCCGTTGCGATATCGGTCTTGTGAACGGTTAATCTACTCAGGACTCAAAATACATTCCAGCCTGCGGCACGTTCGGTGTTGCAGGACAGTAATTCGAGGATGAGCGACTTTGATATGCAGTGATACGCCAGTGGCGGAGCGCTACAAGTCATGGTGGATGAGATGTGATTTTCGTCGAATTGGTCAGTGCTTTTGGACAATACCGAATTGGCGTCGAATCGGGTATATACTGGGACCGTCTTCCAGGCGGAAGTATGGTTCAGAAGGAATGGGTAGAACATCATGAACGGCATTGCACTTGGCACCCGGCTGGGGTTTGCCGTATGCGTGCTGCTGATGATGCCAGTTCTTCTGCCCGTGGCCTGTGCGGAGTCGTTGCGGCAGCGTTTGGCCGGTGCGTGGACGATGGCTGCCTCGCGTGGGCGGGTACTGTCGCGTCCGATGCCGATGGCGGACATCATCGTGTTGATGACGTTGTTGTTGTTGTTGTCGTTGAGTGCCACTGGCTGCTGGATTGCCGGCGGTGATTCGCAGACTGCCCTGGCCGCCATGGTCTTCGTCGCCACGGTGACGGCTGTATGTGCGTGCTGCGCGGTCGTGCTGTTGTCGTTCGTAGGTTCGGCCGGCCGCCGACCGT
>OGOT01002030.1_pt1 | contig 10404 bp, 7 predicted proteins | sample 1552791 | NCBI WGS metagenome assembly OGOT01 (sample SAMEA2580160, study PRJEB22360) | human gut metagenome | biome: human gut; feature: human-associated habitat; material: faeces | place: Denmark | collected 2008/2010
AATATTGTGATTTCGAACCGTATTGTGAAGAGTGCGATGTTTGAATACTGCGCGAATCAGGGAAGGATCACAGACCAGCACAGGCAGATTTATGAGGATGCTGCCCGTGGGGGATGTGGGCTGATCATCACTGGTATGGAAGCGATTTCTTCGACTGCCGGTAACGGCCCAGGAATGATACATACGGAATATGATGGCTATCTCGAGGATATGAGCAGTATTGTGTCAAAAGTTCATCAGTATAGCAGCCGTATTTTTGTACAGCTTCAGCATGCCGGCCCGCGCACAGACTGGAAGAGTGGCTACGACCGTTTTGCCTCATCACCTATTAAAGTGGCTGATGGCATTATTTATCATGCGGCTACTAAAGACGAATTAGCAAAAGTTGTTCATGATTTTGGTGTGGCTGCCCGCAAATGTAAATTAGCCGGATGTGACGGTGTGCAGATTCACGCCGCACACGGCTTTTTATTAACAACCTTTCTTTCTCCACATTTTAATAAAAGAGCGGATGAATACGGCGGTCCGATCGAGAATCGTTCCCGCCTGCTATTTGAGATTTACGATTCCGTTCGTAATGCCGTCGGTGTAGATTATCCAATTGCCTTAAAACTTTCTTTCAGTGATCTTGTCTCTGATTCCAGTACACCAGAAGAAATGTTGTGGGTATGTAAAGAACTAGAAAAGAAAGGAATTGATTTCATTGAAGTTTCTTCTGGAATCAGTGCTGACAACAGCGGTGCTTCCTGCTCTCCTGTTTTAAGAAACGGCGACCGAGAGGGCAAATTTTTAGAAAGCGCCCTCCTCGTATCTGATACTCTGGAAATCCCAGTATCCAGCGTTGGCTGCTACCGCTCCCCAGATTTCATAGAGCATATACTATCATCAACCTCTCTTACCGCCATTTCTCTTGGCAGACCATTAGTAAGAGAAGCCGATCTGCCAAACAAATGGAGAACCTCAAACGAAAAAGCAGCCTGTATCTCCTGCAATCGCTGCTTTAACTGCACAGACGTAATCACCTGCCTGTGCGGAAAAAAATAATTCTCCACCAATACAAAAATATTTCATTTTAGCAAGATACACCATCCACATATCTATTATGTAAATAAAACATTTGATGTTAATCCACCAGCTTCCTATACTTAAACCAAGAATAAGTATAGAAAGCCGGTGTATTTATGAACAGCGTTTTACCAAGAGAGGAAGAAGTTGAAGCCATCTTTTCACAGATTCTTGCTTCCCCTGATTCCTGCAAAAAATTAATGGATGTTTTCTATGATGCGATGGACGATAATCATTTATTAGAAACGGATAATCCGAAACATTTTTCTAAAGTCTTATTTTATGCCTATCAAAATGGGGATATCAGTGCTCTTTTATTAAAGCTTTGTGGAAAGAGTATGTTTGATCTTTTGAGAGAGGCTTATCTTATCCCAAAACGATTTCACGGAAAATCAGGGGAGAACCCTGTACTTTTAACAAATCCAGAAGGCGAACTTCTTCCAGAAGCACAAAAAATAGTTTCTGGCAGAGAGTATAGCAAATTCAAGGAAACGTATAAAAATCATATTTGTGCTCCCCGTTCAAAATTATATCTCGCAGATGGTTATGACATTGTCCGTTGTTATGTTAATGACACTGATATGGAAATTACGGAAAAAAGAGAAAATAAACGGCGTGGCATTATGATTCTTTATGCACTTCCCGATACGAAAAAGATAGGTCTTACCGAAGCACAGGCTTATGCGGTTGTGTGGGATACGTTCCATAATATTCAAAAAGAAGCACCTCATGCCATCGTTTATTATGGTCAGGAAACCGGATTAAAAAAGGAACAGACCTTTGACGAGATTGGTATTCTTCTCCCTATTCGGGAATTTGAAAAGAAAATGCTTCATCATTTAAGCGAAATCGATGGGCTTGTTTTAGCCTGCCGTGAAAAAATGATGAAAAAGGCTGGAATGGAAAGTCTGGAACTGTGAGAATATCAGCTATTTCTATAAAAATACAGGAAAAATTAAACAATAGCTGTTTCTATAAACTAGTAAGAAGGAATGTTAAAATGAGTGAAACTATGATAAGAAAAAATCATATGGATGTGCTCTGGCATGAATATACCGATAAAGAGGGGCAAAATCTCCCTGTTGTACAAGCAAGCCTTACGGAAAAAGCCTCAATTATCGGCCGTGCTGGCATTATGCTTTTATCCTGCGGAACTGGTGCGTGGCGTGTGCGCAGTTCTATGAATACTCTCGCTGAAGTGATGGGCGTGACCTGTACCGCAGATATCGGTCTGATGTCTATTGAATATACCTGTTTTGATGGTCAGGACGGCTTTACGCAGTCACTCTGTCTGACCAATACTGGTGTAAACACTTCAAAACTGAATCGTCTGGAGCATTTTATTCAGGATTTTGAAACAGAAGGAAAAGATATGTCCGGTGAGCAGTTACATAATCTTCTTGATAATATTGAAGAGATTCATGGACTTTATTCACCGATTGCCCTTGGTATCGCTGCCGCTCTTGCCTGCGGAGGATTTACCTTTTTGCTTGGCGGCGGACCGATTGAAATGTTTTGTGCTTTTGTCGGAGCTGGTCTCGGAAACTTTTTAAGATGTAAACTTACCAAGCACCATTATACCTTGTTTCTGGGAATTGTCTTATCCGTTTCCCTCGCCTGCCTTTCCTATGCCGGGCTTTTAAAATTGGGCGAAATCTTTCTGGGACTTTCCGTCAAACATGAAGCAGGATATATCTGCGCGATGCTGTTCATCATTCCTGGATTTCCATTTATCACAAGCGGCATTGACCTTGCAAAACTTGATATGCGTTCCGGTATCGAACGGCTCGGTTATGCATTAATCATCATTTTAGTCGCAACAATGTCTGCATGGATTATGGCATTAATTTTACATTTACAGCCTGTTGATTTTATAAAGATCTCTCTGCCTTTAGCTGGTTGGATTATTTTCCGGTTTCTGGCAAGTTTCTGCGGTGTATTCGGATTCTCCATCATGTTTAACAGCCCAATCCCACTGGCAGTCGCCGCCGCAAGTATTGGCGCTATCGCAAATACACTTCGATTAGAACTCGTTGACCTTGTAAATGCTCCCCCTGCTGCCGCAGCTTTTATCGGAGCCTTAACCGCAGGAATCCTTGCCTCCCTCATGAAAGACAGAGTCGGCTACCCAAGAATTTCCGTAACCGTCCCTTCCATCGTTATTATGGTTCCAGGCCTCTACCTCTACCGCGGATTCTACAACTTGGGAATTATGTCCCTCGCCACCTCCGCCACTTGGTTTGCCTCTGCCCTTTTAATCATTCTTGCTTTACCACTTGGGTTGATTTTTGCAAGAATCCTTACAGATAAAACATTTCGGTATTGTACTTAATAGAAAACACAGATATAATAGCGGAGCAGCAAAGTTACGCTATTAGCAAAAGAGCCTCCTTATAACGCTTGATTTTGCTCAGTTGTAAAAAACACAAAGTCACAAAATCAAGCGTTATAAGGAGGCTCTTTTTATAGATGACTTCTTGCCGCTCCTTCTTTACATCTACGATACTATGCTTTCCTCTGTTTCATCTGTCTTTATTAAACTACAGAGTTTTCTCTCCGCTCCTATTCCTCACATACAGCACTGCCATTGCTATTGCCGCAATTCCCCAAGATATCGGATAGGAAAGCGCCACTTTATCCGGGGAAGGATTCTGTGCCATAAGTACAAACAGCGCAGCAATGCGGAATCCACAGAAACTTACGACTGTTACGACCATCGGTAAAAATGCCTTTCCAAATCCTCTTAAATTACTACTGAAGCATTCCAGTACAGTATAAAAAAAGTAGAATGGAAAGGTTACTTTTACGATTTCTAATGTCTGTGCTGCTACGGCTGTATCTTTTGTAAACGCCTTTAAGATTACCGGCATTACAATAATCAGTAACATGCAGGCAGCAAAAGTAATTACAGAACCGCCAAGGATGCTGAATTTATTTCCTTTTTTAATTCGGTTCCAGTTTCCGGCTCCGTAATTTTGCCCGACAAAGGATACGACAGCCTGACCGAGTGCGATAATCGGCAGATATACGATGAGTTCCACACGGAAGTAGACTGTAAAAGATGCAACCGCTGTAACGCCAAGTGTATTAATCTGTGACTGGATGATAATGTTTGATAAGGTAATGATAATCGACTGTACACCAGCGGGTACACCGACTTTTAATATATCCGTAAACTCACGCAGACTACATTCTTTTATACTGAAACGCAGGGCATATGGTTCTTTTAACCGATATAAATGTAGCATAATTCCGATTGCCGCAACTGTCTGGGAAAAAAGGGTTGCCAGTGCAGTTCCTTCCACGCCCATATGGAACACTGCTAAAAAGATAAAGTCAGCAAATACATTGATGATTCCACCAAAGAACTGATACAGTAACGGTGTTCTCGAGTCACCTAACGCTCTCAATACTCCGCTTAACAGGTTGTAGCTGACTATGGATATCATGCTCACCATATAGATTCGCAGATAACGTACCGCCAGCGGAAAAATACTTTTCGGCGTTCCCATCCATGTTAAAAAGATTGGAGAAAATATCAATCCAATCACCATCAATAATAAACCGCCGATGATTCCTGTCCAGAAAATTGTCTGGATTAACTTTTTCAGTTCGTTAAAACGTTTTGCTCCGTAATGTCTGGCTGCAAATACATTGGTTCCGACTGCCATTCCATTGAAGAATCCAATCAGGCAGGTAACGATCAGTCCACTTGCCCCGATTGCTGCAGAGGCTTTTGTTCCAAGAAGCTGTCCGACAAAAATAAGGTCAACCGTACTGTAAAGCTGCTGAATAAGACTGGAACCTAAAAGAGGAAGGGCAAATAACAGGATGCCCTTCCAAATACTTCCTTCTGTCAAAGTATGTGTATTCTTTTTTAAATTTCTCAAATCATGTCCTCCCACATCTCACGGGAATGAATTCCGGCATGGTCATCGTAATGTTCTTTATGATGCTTATGCAGTTCCTCATGGGTATGTTCATGATTCATATCACCGAGATCATCAATACAGGTATCGTAATGGCCATAGGCAATAAGCGGTGAATTTTCCGGAACAGAGTATGAAATTGTCTGATACAGGATAATCGCATCTTCTTTTAAACGAATTTCTTCAATGACATTGCCAAAGTAATCCTTTAATTCTCCAAGAAGTTCTCCTGCCCTGGCAACCTGTCCCGCTTTCTTTTTCGGGAACCAGCAGCCTGCCTTTTCTGAATCAATATAATGTGCATGATGCATATGTCTTGGCACACGCATCTGCATCTCCGATAAGGTTGGTTTCGTTTTTAATACATCGATACGACGCAAAATATTCTTTACATCTTTTTGTGACGCTGCTACTTCCTCTTCTGACCACATACCATTACAGCCTCGCTCGATTAATACAGATGGAATTCCGAGAGAGCCGGCATAATTGTAAGCCCCGCCTTTACCACTCTGAGACTTCACATAAAATGGCATATCTGCCGCCTGTGCCATACGCTCTGCCTCTGCTACCGTTTCTGCTGGTGCATTTCCCACACAGTAAATAAACGGAGTCAGATCTTCAAACCAGTCCCCATTATGAACATCAATATAATAATCTACCTTAGAAAAAATCTCTTTTTCCATAAAGTAAGCAAGCTTATCGGTATAAGTGCCATTTTCATTTCCTGGAAAAACACGGTTTAAATTCTTGCCGTCTTCTGCCGAGACACTGACGGTTCTTGCCTGAAATCCATTCACGTTTACGATATGTATCATGATAAGAATTCCCTCGATATCCTCTGGCTGAAGCTGCTTTGCAAGACCTGTGACGCACTCAATTCCTACATATTCTGCATTATGGATACCGCCATCTACTAAGACGGTCGGTCCTTCTTCCCTTCCATAGATTAATGTTACCGGAAGCTCATCCTCTGTAAAAGGCAGCTTCAAAAATCCACATGTTTTTTGTCCTTTTTCCACATAAAGATTGCCTAACTGAAATCCCATGCATACTCTCCTTCTAAAAATAATATTGTGAATTCCTCAGCAATTGAATTACTGAGGATTCCCACTTAATCTTCTAAAATAATACAAGTTATAAACTATACGAAAAAAAGACCTATATTGCTATAAGTCTTTTCATCTATCGTACTCTAAATCTGATGTACTAATTCACTATACTACCTGAATTTTTCAAGAATGCCCCGGCATTCTTGCTGGAGGCTATATCAGATGGGGGATTGACTCCTCCACTGATACTGATTTGTTGCTCGCCACCTGCAGATGTGGAAGTCATCTCACATCTGATATACTAATCTTACCACCAGCCAGCCAAAGTATGTATAAAAATTCTCTTTATTCTATGTACAGCTCTCTTAAAATTCCGTAAGATGAGTTGACTAAGTATATAAGCAGTTCTCCTGGCTTAGTTCTCTGTCGGTACACCCTTCCCAAAATAATATCGCCTCAGTGGATAATTGTACAGACTCCCCTTACAGTGACGGATTCGCTCCGGACTCTAACCGGATTCTCTTTTCATCCCTTCAGAACTTATATACTGTTATTCAATTCCTCATCTATTGTAGCATAGGCTTTTTTCGCTGACAAGCGTATTTTAGTGCAAAAGTTAGTTATTACTTACTTTGATTAGCTCAAGAAATTTCTCATGAATCTTATCATTTCCAGTCAATTCCGGATGAAAGGAGAATGCCAGCTGATTTTTGTAGGCAACACCTACAATTTTTTCCTCTACTTCAGCAAGTATTTCTACATCATCCCCGACAGATTCAATATATGGAGCACGAATAAATTCCATCGGATATGTTCCGATTCCTTTAATCCCGCCTTCGTAATAGAAGCTTCCAAGCTGTCTTCCGTAAGCATTTCTCTTTACAGTAACAGGTAAGGTCGCAAAACCACGTTTCTCATCATTAGAGACATTCTGTGCCAGTAAGATTAATCCCGCACAGGTCGCTAAAACTGGCAGTCCTTCTTCTATTTTTTCCTTTAAAGGTTCGAACATGGAGAGTTCTTTTAAAAGTCTGCTCTGTACGGTACTTTCGCCGCCCGGAAGAACAAGGCCATCAAAATCCTGCTCTAAATCTTCAGCCTTTCTAAGCTCTACTGTCTCTGCTCCAAGTCTCTGTAATGATTTTTCATGTTCTATAAAGGCCCCCTGGACCGCAAGTACCGCAATCTTCATTTTATTTTCCTCTCTCTGCCATTAATAACTGAATCTCGCTCTCGTTGATACCAACCATAGCCTCTCCTAAGTCTGAGGAAAGTTCTGCGAGCATCTTTGCGTCTTTGTAGTTTGTAACTGCCTTTACAATAGCATCAGCTCTCTTCTTTGGATTACCGGACTTAAAGATACCAGAACCAACGAATACACCTTCTGCACCAAGCTGCATCATTAAGGCTGCATCGGCAGGGAGTTGCAACCCCGCCGGCTGCAAAGTTAACAACTGGAAGTCTTCCTGTATCGTGTACTTTTAATACCAGTTCATAAGGAACTCTTAATTCTTTTGCTACTTCAAAAAGCTCATCCTGTCTCATAGATGTGATACGTGCGATTTCACGATTCATCATACGCATATGACGTACAGCCTGTACAACATCACCTGTTCCTGGTTCCCCTTTTGTACGAATCATAGAAGCACCTTCGTTGATTCTTCTAAGAGCCTCACCTAAATCTTTTGCTCCACATACAAATGGAACTTTGAACTGTTTTTTATCAATATGATATACATCGTCTGCTGGGGAAAGTACTTCACTCTCATCGATGTAGTCAATCTCAATTGCCTCAAGAATCTGTGCTTCTGCGAAATGACCGATACGGCATTTTGCCATAACCGGAATAGAAACCGCTTCCTGAATTCCACGAATCATCTTAGGGTCGCTCATTCTGGAAACACCACCGGCTGCACGAATGTCGGCTGGGATTCTCTCTAATGCCATAACGGCACAAGCTCCAGCTTCTTCAGCAATCTTTGCCTGCTCCGGAGTCGTAACGTCCATGATCACGCCGCCTTTTAACATCTGGGCAAGTTCCTTGTTTAATTCATACTGTTTTTCTGCATTATTATTCATGATAAAACTCCTTTCAGCTTGAAGGTATAATAGTAGAGGAAACAGACGGAAATTTTATACAGCAGGGACAGCTTTGGATTTTGCCCCATGCTAAACGTTCCATTTTGCCCAGTAAAGCAGTTTCTTGGGAAATAAGCCTCCCAAGAAACTATGGTCAAAATTCCACAGCATGGCAGGCTAAAATCCAAAGCTGTCCTGCTGTATAAAATTTCCTGTTCATTGGCTTCTTCTTGTACCTTCAAATTGTTTATTCCCTGAAAGAATCATTCTGATAGGAATCCTACAGTAAAATCATAATACTTATATGCAGAAAAATTCCTTCAAGGAACAAATAATTTAGCGTCTGTATTGACTGTGTTAAATTTTGCATCTGTCCGTATAGTACAGCAAAAATGACCATATTGAAATATCCAATTTAGATATAGTCAATATGGTCAGTTTGGTATTAATATTTTGTTTTTCTGAGTTTTCCTAGTAGTTTACTATGGTCAGTTTAGAAGGTCACAGTAATCGTTGTTCCCTTGCCAATTTCGCTCTCTAAGTTTAGCTGTGCATCGTGTAGCGCAACGATATGCTTTACGATAGCAAGCCCCAATCCTGTTCCCCCAGTCTGTTTGGAACGGCTTTTGTCTACTCGGTAGAAGCGCTCGAACACTCGCTTCTGGTGTTCTTTGGAAATTCCGATTCCGGTATCTGCCACACTGATATATGGGTGGCCTTGTGAGCTGTCCACTCTGACCTTTACGCTTCCGTTCTTTTTATTGTAACGAATGGCATTGGCACAAAGATTATTGATCAGTTCGTTAATCATCTCGCGATTTGCGGTGATTTCCTGATGGCCTCCCTCATAAGTTATGGTAACATCGTTTTTCTCGGCATAGATTTGCATATTTTCTACGCAAATCTGTGCTTCTTCGAAAAGATCAAATTTCTCTACAACAAGCTGTGTATTACAGCTATCAAGCTCCGAAAGACGGATGATATCATTAATGAGAGAAAGCAGGCGGCGGGCATTTTTCTCAATTTTCTGTGCAAAGCTGCCGATTTCTTCTGGCGGTACCATTCCATTTTCCATAAGTTCGGCATAGCCGGATATGGCGGTAAGCGGTGTTTTTAGTTCATGCGAAACATTGGCGGTAAAGTCCTGGCGCATTCTCGCACTTTTTAAAATGTCCGCATGCTGCGCTCGAATAGTTGCTGCAAATGGAGCAAGTTCTTTATATGCCGGTGTAATGGAAAAATCATTAATATCCACTGCCATCTGCTCGATCGGCTTTACCAGATTCTTTGTCATAAAGTGCGCCAGTATAATGCACAGAATCATCATCACAAGTATCGTCGCCGCTATAATCGGAAAAATTTTTCCTCCAACTGTCCATATATTGCTTGCTTCTCTGGCAACTCGGAGGACAGAGCCATCATTTAATTTTATGGCATAATAAAATGTATTCGTTCCCATTGTTGCAGATTGACGAACAGCACTTCCATCTCCTCTTTTAAATGCATTCTTTACTTCTGGACGACTCATATGGTTATCCATAGTTCCGACATCGGCATCGTTATCATAAAGAACCGTTCCATCTGATGAAATCCACGTCACACGCAGTTCCCGGTAATCCATATGTATTGCCTTTTCGTTCCCTGAATGAAAAATTCCTGTATTTTTTAATACAATAGCATTGGCGCTAAGATCATCCTGTACCTGTGTCTGAAATAAATCATAAAATACAAATAGCATGACCAGCATCGTAGAAATAATCGCAATAATCGAGATACTGATTAATTGCACATTAATCTTTCTTCTCATAAAAAAGTCCCCTATTCCATAACATACCCAACATTTCGCACCGTCTTAATATGTCTGCTGCTGTCTCCCAGCTTCTTACGGAGTGTCTTGATATGCATATCAACGGTACGGGATTCGCCTTCAAATTCGGTATCCCACACACGCTCCATGATTTTTTCTCTGGTAAGAACAATTCCAGCGTTGTGCATAAGAAGTTTTAAAAGTTCGTATTCCTTGTAAGTCAGCTCAATTCCCTTATTATCAACATAAACGACATGACGCTCATTATCTAAGAAAATGTCTCCGATTGTCATATATTTATCGTCCGGCTGCTCTAAAGTACGGCGCAGAATCGCTTTTACTCTTGTAATAAATTCGATAATGGAAAATGGTTTCTTAATATAATCGTCCGCTCCGATATCGAGTCCCCTTACCATGTCAATCTCGGAAGTTTTTGCAGTTACCATGATAACCGGCAGCTTCTTTGTGGCAGGAT
>OGOT01002045.1_pt1 | contig 10323 bp, 8 predicted proteins | sample 1552791 | NCBI WGS metagenome assembly OGOT01 (sample SAMEA2580160, study PRJEB22360) | human gut metagenome | biome: human gut; feature: human-associated habitat; material: faeces | place: Denmark | collected 2008/2010
GGTGGCCCCCATTGCTGGCCGACCACCTGCAAGGTGTACGCGATGCCCCCCGAGCCGATGCCGGCGTACAGAATCGGAATCCAGGAATGAGCAGCGCCGGCCCAGTCGACCGAGCCTTCGATCAGCGAACCCGCCCAGCTCAGCACGGCGGTGGTGCAGAACTGGCCGAATGAAAGCTTGATGGCGTCCACGGTGCCGCCCAAAGTATCGATCACCAGAATATGCACGGCGAACAGCACGGCCGTGAACACGAGCAGGATATCCGCCAGGCCGATCGAACCGAAACCATCGGTGATGCACAGCAGATAGAAGCCGGCGATGGACAGCGCCACGGCCACGAACACCAGCATGCCGATGCGCCGGCGCAGGAACACGAAGGCCAGCAACGGCACCATCACGATGTACATGGCGGTCAGGAATCCCGCACGGCCGGCCGATTTGCCGTACAGAATGCCATACTGCTGCAGGGTGCTGGCGGTGAACAGCACGATGCCGCAGATCACGGAAATGACCACCGGGTTGGCGAGCAATCGCGCCACGGCCGAATCGGGCTTGTTCGCATTCAGCTTGGCACCGGTGATGGTAACGACGTCGGATGCACCGTTCGATGCGGCATCTGTGGAGACGGCCACGGATGCCTCGGTCCCAACGACATCGGCCCCGGCTGTATCGCCCTTATCCGCGCTCCCCCGGCCACGCATCCACAGCAGAATCGGCACCAAAGACAGTGCTCCCAGCGTGAAGCGCGCGGCGTTGAAGAACATCGGCGACATCGAATCCATGCCCTGGACCTGCGCCACGAACGCAAAACCCCAGATCAGCGCGGTCAACAACAGGCTCAGCATGCCTACGAGTTCTTGTCTTTTCACGGGGAGCCAGCCTAACGTGCGAATGTGACAGACATGAAAAAGCCCGGCCACAATGTGGTCGGGCTGTGACGTTTGACGGGCAGGCTACATGCCGCTCGCCAATCGGCTGTCGAGGCTAGTCCCTGTTGCCGAGCAGCTGCAGGATGTACAGGAACATGTTCACGAAGTCGAGGTACAGGTTCAGGGCGCACAGGATGGAGATCTCCTTGACCATTTCCGGGCCCTGGGCCTCGTATTCGGTCAGCAGCGCGCGCGTGGACTGCGCGTCGTAGATGGTCATGCCGGCGAACAGGATCAGGCCGATGGCGCAGACGATCTTGGTCATGCCGTCGACCTGCACGAAGGCGAGCACGATCTGCGAGATGATGAGCACAATCAGGCCGATCATCAGGATCGGGCCGGCCTTGAGCATGTTGAACTTGGTAGTCATGCCGAACATGGTCAGCGCAAAGAAGAACGCGGCGGTGACACCGAGTGCCACGCCGATCGAGCCGAGGTCGTAGACCATGAAGATCGAGCTCAAGGTGAAGCCCATCAATGCGGCGTACACATAGAACATGACGCGCGCGGTGGCCGACTTCATCTTGGTGACGCGCATGCCGAGCACCACGGCCAGGGCAATCTGCACCACGCACAGGCCGATGAGGCCCACCATGCCGGTGGCCATGAGGAAGCTGTAGTAGGCTCCGGTGATCTGGCCGAGCACGGCGACCACGGCGGTGACGAGGATGCCGATGGTCATCTCGCCGTACACCTTGGTCACTGAGACTCGGCGGGCTTCCTCATAGTTGTAGGTCATCGTCGTGTTGATGGTGGCCGCACCCGCACCGGCACCAGTACCCTGCGGCACGTATTGGTAGGTGGGAGCGCCCTGCGGCTGGGCATAGTAGTTCTGGCCGTAACCGGACTGTGCGTATTGCTGGCCATATCCAGACTGTTGGGCGGCGTTGTAATCAGGCGTGTTGTATTGCGGGTTGTATTGCCCGTTGTTCTGGGGCTGCTGACCGAATGTCATAATCGCTCCTTTAGCGTTTGTTCCAGTACCAATCTTAGAGGAACAAAGCTGAACATTCCATGAATATGATCGATCGGCTCGTTCTGCTCATCTCAAAGCGTAACGGGCGTTTCCACCATGCGCGTGGCATGCACTTGAGATTCGATTGACATTCGATCGCAGCTTGGACCGCCGCGCGATTCACTGCAACGTGAAGGTATGCGTCACCTTGGTGTCTTGATCCGTTGATAGGAACGCAGTGACATCCACCGTAATCGGCGAATCGTCTTGCAGCACATAGCCCAGCGTCACCGTTGCCGCGGTCCCGGGCTGTGCTTGGGCCAAATACGAATTCGCGTCATAGCCTTCAGGCTGATCGAAGTATACTGCCGTCTCCAGTTCGGTGCCGTTCTGGAACACGTTCGGGTGAGCCAAAGTGGCGAACGAGTTGTTCTTGGACGTGTTGTTCGTCCATTCATAAGTCACCAGAGCGGTGGGCTTGCCGTTATAGTCGTTGACGCTTTTCACGGCGGAGACTATTTTCACGTGGGCACCTTCGATATCACCTTCCAAATCCTGCTCGCCCTGCGCTTTCTGCTCGGATGCCTTGCTCTTGGAGGCATCAGACGATTTGCCCGCGGACTTTGATGATGAGGATTGTGACGTGTCGATGCCCTTGGACTCCTTAATGGAATCGTCAATGGCCTTGCTGGCAGCGGACTGCATGGCCAGCGTGATCACAATGGCCAACACCGACAGCACCGCCGCCACAATGGACAGCACCTTGCCGCGTTTCTTGCCCCGGAAGGTGCCCACTATGGCGATAATCGCCAGTATGACGCCGATGAAGCCAAGGATTGCGGCGATATTGTTGACGATGGGAATAAAACTCAGCACCAAACCCAACGCGCCAAACACCACGGCCGCGATGCCGCAGATGGTGGTATGCAGATGTTGCGGTTGCGGCGGCTGAGGCTGAGGCTGTTGTGGCTGGTACTGCTGTGGGGATGAGGGAACCGGCTGCGGGGCGATGTTGTGGTTGGACATGATGTGCTCCTTCTCGTATCTTCCCCGAAATAGGGATGTGAGCACGACGCTACCGGCCGCGAAACAGCGACGTTAGTGGACGAACGGTCATTGTTCGTTGCCTGTTCGGGCAATACGGAGGTGATAACGGTGCCCGCATGTCCAGTGGCGGGGGCCGGATGCAGGTCATACAGTGGAAAGCATGACGAACCCACAACGCGCCGCCGGGCCATACCCCGGTTTCCGACCCGGCTCACGGCCTGACGCTCGCCCTATGCCCGGCACGGGGTCCCCGGTTCCTACACCGGATACGGACGAGGTGCCCGTGACTACGCGCGTATGGTGTTCGGTCGTTATGGTGCCATTGGCCAGTTTCATGTGCATGGCGCAAACCTCGTTCTTCGCCCAGAATTTTGCGCAGGATTCCGCAGGATACACGCTGATGGTCCTCTGCACCTTGCTGGCATTCCCGGCAGGGTTCCTGCTCTTGGCCCGCAGCGAATACCCGGAGGCGACGTTCTGGATCGCCTGCGCGCTGGTGGTCGTGTTCCCGTATGACTCGCTCATCGCACTGATGGCGATGACCTCATTGCTCGCCCGTCGTTCAAACCGGAACACGACCATCCGCGCCACGGTTGGCGGCACCATCGTGACGCTCATCTCCCAGCTCCGCGACGCCCTGCAACAGCCCAAAGCCTCGATTTGGCATCTGATTTTCGCTCAACCGCATACCGGCGGCGATTCAGGCTCCCCGATGGTGATGCTGGTGGAGGAGCCGACCGTCATCATCACCGCCACGGTGGTCTCACTGGTGTTCGTGACCATCGCTACGCTCATCGGCCTGCATATCCGTTCGCGCGCCCGCCTGCGCACGGCGAATGCGGTGGCCAGCGCGGCCACCACGCATGCCGCGACCCTGCAGACCGACCTGACCAACCAGCAGCTCGCCGACGCCATCGCAGCCGAAGCGCACGACACCCTCGCGCATTCCCTGTCCCTGATGGCCCTGAACGCCAGCGCGCTCAAGGCGGAGGCGGCCAAGCTCGGCGACTCCCCCGAAGCGCAATCGTTGGCGGATAAGGCCGAGGACATCCGTCGGCAGTCGGCCGGGGCATTGGACGAGGCCCACTCGATCATCGACATGCTGCGCAACCCGCACCAGGCATGGGAGCAGCTCGCCCCGTCCGACGACACGTCGCTGACCCGCGAATCGCTGGATGCGCTGATTGCGGACACGCGCAACTCGGGCACGTCGCTCAACACCTGGATCGATATCCAGCAGCTGAGCGTGATGGATGAGTCAATCGGCAAGGTGGCCTACCGCGCGATCCAGGAGGGATTGACGAACGCGCGGCGGCACGCGCCCGGAGCGCCGGTGTCGTTGGAGGTCTCCGCCACGCCGCAGGCGGGCGTACATATCCATATCAGCAATCCGATCGCCACGGATGCGACCGAGACGCAGCGGGCCCATGGGGCCGGACTGCCTGGTTTGGCAGCGCGCGTGCACTCGGTCAACGGGCAATGCCGGTATGGGATGGACGATCGGCACCTGTTCCATGTCGACGTGCAACTGCCTTGGCGCAGCTAAGATGGCTAGCGTGAGTGAGAAGAACGGGAATAGTGTGTCTGGTGGAAAGCCCGAACGCGGCGGTCTGACCGGAAGCGGCACCGGCTTAGAGCCCAAGCCGATCCGGGTCAGCGTCATCGATGACGATCCGATGATCTGCCAGGCGATGAGCCTGATCCTCAACGATTATTCCCACGGGCGCATCGAAGTCGTCTCCACGTCCACCGATGGCGAGACCTGCGTGAGGCGGGCTGCCGAGGAAAAGCCGGATGTGGTGCTGATGGACATCGCCATGCCCGGCGTGGACGGCATCGAGGCGACCCGTCTGCTGCGCTCGCTCTCCCCCGCGCCGCACGTGCTGATCCTGACCTCGTTGAGTCCGTCCGGCACCGTGGAACGCGCGGTGGAGGCGGGCGCCGAGGGGTTCGTGTCGAAAACCGATGCGGCGGACGATATCATCCGCCGCATCATCGGGGTATGCGAGGGCGCGCCGCAGTTCAACACGGCCAGTCAGAAACAGCTGATCGACGATCTGAGCGTCACGCGGCCGCGTTCGCGCCGCGATGAGGCGCGCGCCCTGCTCGACGCGCTGCCCGACCGCGAGCGCGAGGCCGTGATGCTGGCGGCCGAGGGCTATACGAACGCCGAAATCGCCTCCCGCATGTTCATTTCGGAGCGTACGGCGAAGGCGCATCTTTCTTCCGCGGCGAACAAGCTCGACATGGGCCGCGTGCAGATGGCGCGGCTGGTGGAGCGGGCCGATCTGCCGGCGCGGCTGTAAGTCGTCCGGTTGTTGAGCCGTATCAGTCATAATGGGAATATGAGTGAAGCGATTATTCGAACATTACGTAGGGATGACTATCCGGCGCTGATCGACCTGGTGCGCCGCACCTGGTATGCCGAATTCGATGAGCGGACCGGTCTGCTGGCGGCCGAAGCGGACTGGGAGAACTGTCTGGCGCGCACCACCAACGCGTTCGTCGCCGAACTGGACGGCCAGCCGGTCGCCCTGATCGTGGGGCGCGTCGATGCGCTGGACCATCGGAGCCCGCTCAACTCGCATCGGATCAACTCGTGGAACGCGCTGGCGCGGCTCGTGTTCGCGAAGGGCGGAATCAAGGCCGCCGGCGAGATTCTGGGCATTCTCGGCATCGACAAACGGCTGCGCGCCCAGGCCGCGAGCGCCGGGCATGACTATGCGGCGGAAGTGGTGCTGTTCGTACTTGACCCGGCGGCGCGCGGCCACGGGCTGGGCCGGCGCATGTTCGAGACGCTGATGGACGCGTTCCGCCTGGCCGGCGTGCGCGACTACTTCCTGTTCACGGACACCACATGCGATGTCGGGTTCTATGTGCATCGCGGCCTGACGCAGGTGTGCGAGCAGTCACTGCCCGCATCCGTGCCGGGAGAAAACCCGTCTTCGTTCTACTTGTATGAGGGGTCGGTGCCCGAGCCGGCGTGATGTGCCCGCCGTCGGGCAAACACTGGTAGGCTTGAGCACAAGTTGGTATGCCGGCATACCGTCCACAGGCCGGCGACGAAGGGGCTGACATGGCAATCAGTGCGAAGGAACTACCACTCGGGAAAGTGTTCACCCCGGATTTCCGGTTCACGATCCCCTCATTCCAGCGGGCCTACATCTGGAAGACCGAGAACATCCTGCAACTGGTAAGCGACTTGGATGACGCCTGCAAGTCGCCCGGTACTCCGTACTTCCTCGGCTCGCTAATTCTGGTGCGCGAGGGCGATAACCGTTACGACGTAATCGACGGGCAGCAGCGGCTGGTATCCCTGTCGATCATCATCGCCGTGTTGCGCGATCTGGAGCGAGACCCGGACCTCATGCGCCAACTCGACGCGCTGCTGGTGGAGCCCGGCGACAAGCTGCGCGGCATCGTCACCGAGCCTCGCCTCACGTTGCGCGAGCGCGACGCGGCGTTCTTCCGCGAACACGTGCAGGAGGACAACCTCGAATCCGTGTTCGACATGAACGACGACGATCTGGCGACCGCTGCGCAACGCAACATCGTCGCCAACATCCGCAAGACGTACGACGAGATCTCCAATTGGTCGGCATTCGAACGCCAGCAATTCGCGCAGTATCTGGTCAACGAGGTGACTCTCGTCATCGTGACCACCGACGATCTCGACGGCGCGCATCGCATCTTCGACGTGATGAACATGCGCGGCCTGCCGCTCACCCCGTCCGACGTGTTCAAGGCGCGCGCCACGGCCAGCCTGTCGACCGCCGAACTTGACGTGTACGCAGCCCGTTGGGATGACATCATTGACCCGCTTGGCGACGATCCGCATGACTGTGAGGAATTCTTCGCCTATCTGCATCTCGTGCTCACGCACAAGCCGGCCACCGACAAGCTCATCGAGGATTTCCTGGCCGACGTGCTGCAACCGTACATCGACAAAGGCACGGTGCCCACGTTCATCAACCAGGTGCTGGCACCCTACGCGATGGCGTGGCGGATCATCGCGCGCCCCAGCGATACCGTACTGCCCGCCGAGGTGCGTAGCCGGCTTGAGGGATTGGACGATTACCGCAGCCACGAGTGGAAGCCCGTGGCCATGTGGGCGTTGGTCAATTCGTATCGCGGGCTGGGCGACGCCGATTTGTCGCCGTTCGTGGTTCGTGCCTCGCGTACCGACAGAACCACGGCCACGCTGGAATCGTTGGGCGCCCATGACGAGCGTCGGCTGCTGGAAATTCTGACCGCATTGGAACAGGTGACGGGCATCCGTACGCTGAATCGCACTGGAGCGTTGGAGCGGCGCGGTTATGCGAACGCCGCCATCCGTGATCTCGACAAGGGCTATTTGGTCCAGCGCGTGAACGGGTTGCATGTCTCGGACGGCGACCGTGAAGGCGCATTGGTCCGTTTGCATGGCGAGATGCAGGGTGACGGCGATTTGGTCCGTCTGCTGCTGATTCGCGCCAACGAGCAGAAGGCCGGCATGCAGTTGGATCGACCACGCCGGTTCAGTGCGCTGCCGATTATGCCGTTGGATATCGAACGGTCGAAATCGTTTGCGGACTGGCCGCAGGATCAGCATGATTTCTGGATGTACCGACTCGGCAATATGGCGCTGGTGCAGGGCCCTGAGGATCAGTTGGACAGGTTGAGTGAATATCCGGCACGTCGCGACCGCATGCTGCTGCGCGCGGATTCGCGTCGTTTCCCGCTGACCAATCAGTTGAAGGATTTCGCTGACTGCACACCCGCATTGCTGGAAGCGCGGCAGGAAGAGGCGGTCCGACTCATCGTGGAATACTGGGGCATCCGGTATGACAAGGACGCCCGCGATCTGACCAAGCAGAATGTCGATGAGTTGTCGAAGACCTCTCCACGGCCGTCTCATAGTTCGCGGCGCGTCACGATCCGGCAGGTGATTGACGCGGGTCTTCTGGTGCCGGGCGAGCGTCTGGTGTGGGAGCGGCCGCGCAAGGGCGAGCGCTGGTTCGTCACGGTCACCGAAAACGGTCGTCTCCGTCTGGATGACGGCTCCGAATATCCGACTCCGACCGCCGCGGCCCGTGCCGCCGCCGGAGGACGTCGCGGCGGCGGTCTGGACGTGTGGAAGCGCACGCGCAACGGCCAGAAGCTCAGTGACATCTGGAAGCAGTTCCGTCTGCAGGCGCAGTAGGCTACAGTAAGCCGGCACGTCATTGGTGGCTCCCCCTCCGTGAGGGGAGCCACACGCTCATTTATTCCAGCGCCGCCACGATTTCAGCCGGTGTTTTGCAATATTCGGGAAAATGACTGATTAATTCGGCATCCGATGTGACCACACAGTTGGCACCGGATTGTTGCGCGGCAACGATGATCAGATCATCTTCAAAATCCCGATGCCGTTTTTGCAGGGAAAAAGCCTTATCACATGTCGACTCATCGACAGCGACGATGTCACACATCTCCTTCACCTGCTCGATACAACGCCATGGCACCCGTGACGACAGAAAGCTTCGAGTGAAATTCTCCACTTCCGATTCATTCGATTTGAATTCCCTACGAATCGCCGATGATGATAGGTATGCGATATCCTTCAGCGACAATGACGCGCACAACAACGTAACGTTGTTCTTCGCGCCAAGTTCCATAACCGATTCCGCCATCTTGGCGTGATCATCGCGATGGAGCAAATAGTCCAACAGTACGTTGGTATCAAGCAAAATACGCTGCATGGAAACGTCGGTCATCAATCGGCCCTCTTCATGTTGTAATACGCATCAAGTTGCTCGTCGTACATTTTGTCGCGGAACTGCTTGTAGGTAAGGCCTTCCATGAGGTCGGTGTCTTCTGAGATCAGTCCGGCCTTGACCAGTTCCTTGTGTACGTATCCGGCACCTTCTCGAATCAGTTTCAGCTTGCGCTGCTTTTCCTCCTCGCGGGCTTGCTCTTCGGCGGTCGTTTCCAATGCCGGCACTTCCTTGCGGTCGGCGATGTACAACCACAGCGACCGGATTACGTCACTCACCGATACGCCTTTGCCCTTGAGGACTTCTTCGACCTCGTTCTTCAGTTTCGCATCAATGCGAACGTTCATTTGGACCATGGTCATGGCAACCTCCATTCCAAAGATGCTATACAGTATAGCATACTGACGTGCATGAAAAAGGCCGGCATCCGTTGGTGGATACCGACCTTTACTCCCCCTCAGTCAGCTTCGCTGACAGCTCCCCTCAGAGAGGGGAGCCAGAATAAGTCACTTCATGAGGTTGCGCAGCACGTACTGGAGGATGCCGCCGTTACGGTAGTAGTCGGCCTCACCGGGCGTGTCGATGCGGACCACCGCGTCGAACTCGGTCTTGGAGCCGTCCTCGTGGGTGGCGGTGACGTGGACCGTCTTGGGGGTCACGCCCTCGTTGAGCTTCTCGACGCCGGCGATATCGTAGGTCTCGGTGCCGTTGAGGCCCAGGGACTCATAGGATTCGCCTGCCGGGAACTGCAGCGGCAGCACGCCCATGCCGATCAGGTTGGAGCGGTGGATGCGCTCGAAGCTTTCGGTGATCACGGCCTTGACGCCGAGCATCACCGTGCCCTTGGCAGCCCAGTCGCGCGAGGAGCCGGTGCCGTATTCCTTGCCGGCGAGCACCACGAGCGGCACCTTGTTGTCGATGTAGTCGCGGGAGGCTTCGAAGATCGTGGTCGGCTTCTTGGCGAGGAAGTCGTAGGTGAAGCCGCCAGGCGTCACCTCCTCGCCCACGGAGGCGAGCAGCTGGTTGCGCAGACGGATGTTGCCGAACGTGCCGCGCACCATGATCTCGTGGTTGCCTCGGCGAGAACCGTAAGAGTTGAAGTTCTTCGGCTCCACGCCGCGCTCGGTCAGATACTTGCCGGCCGGGCTGGAGGCCTTGAACGCGCCTGCCGGGGAGATGTGGTCGGTGGTGACCGAGTCGCCCAAGAGGGCCAGCACACGGGCGCCGTGGATATCGGCGACCGGGTCCGGCGTGGCCTTCATGCCGTCGAAGAAGGTTTGCTTGCGCACATAGGTGGACTTGTCGTTCCACGCGAACAGCTCGCCTTCCGGCACGTCGAGGCCCTTCCAGCGGTGGTCGCCGTCGAACACGGAGGCGTAGTCCTTGAGGAACATCTCGCGGCTCACGCTGCCGTCGACCACGGCGGCGACCTCGGCATTGGTGGGCCAGATGTCCTTCAAGTACACGTCGTTGCCGTCCGCGTCGGTGCCGAGCGGCTGGGTCTCGAAGTCGAAGTCCATCGTGCCGGCGAGCGCGTAGGCGATGACCAGCGGCGGGGAGACCAGGTAGTTCATCTTGACGTCCGGGCTGATGCGGCCTTCGAAGTTGCGGTTGCCGGAAAGCACGGCGGTGACGGTCAGGTCGTTGGCGTTGATCG
>OGOT01002050.1_pt1 | contig 10301 bp, 7 predicted proteins | sample 1552791 | NCBI WGS metagenome assembly OGOT01 (sample SAMEA2580160, study PRJEB22360) | human gut metagenome | biome: human gut; feature: human-associated habitat; material: faeces | place: Denmark | collected 2008/2010
CAACAGGATACGGATGTGCGCGCCGTCCACATCGGCATCGGTCATCATGATGATCTTGTGGTAGCGCGACTGTTCGATGTCAAAGCTCTGGCCGGAGCCGGCGCCCACCACCTGGATGATGGCCGCGCATTCCTTGTTGGAGAGCATCTGCGTAATCGACGCCTTCTGCACGTTCAGAATCTTGCCTCGAATCGGCAGCAGCGCTTGGAAACCGGCGTTGCGGGCGGCCTTGGCGGTACCGAGTGCGGAATCACCCTCGACGATGAACAGTTCGGCCACGTCGTCATTGCCCGGCTGGCAGTCGGAGAGTTTGGCCGGCATCGAGGCGGATTCGAGCGCGTTCTTGCGGCGCGTGACCTCCTTGGCCTTGCGCGACTGGATGCGTGCGTGCATTTCGCCGACGATCTTCTCCAGCACGCGGCCGGATTGTTCCTTGTACCCGCGCTTGGAGCCGGTGATCATCTCGCCGAATTGCTTGTCGGTGAGCCGGGTGACGATCGGCTTGACCTGCGCGGTGCCGAGCACATCCTTGGTCTGGCCTTGGAACTGAGGTTCGGCCACGCGTGCGGTGACCACGGCCACGAGTCCGGCTTGGATATCGTCGCGCTCCACCTTCATGGCGGAGTCCTTCATGTTCACCTTGAGCTTGCGGGCGTTGTCTTCCACCGCCTTGCGAATCTGCTTGGTGATGGCGTTCATGAAACCGTCCACGTGAGTACCGCCGCCGGGCGTCTCCACGATGTTCACGAAGCTCATGATTGTGGTGTCATAGCCGTTGACCCATCGCAGGGCGATGTCCACGCCGCAGGTGCGTTCGATTTCCTGGGCGTGCAGTTCACCGCCTTCGCCCACGGCCTGGGTCTCCTCCTTATAGGTGCCCTCGCCTTGGATGCGCCAGATGTCGGAGATCGGCTCGCCTTTGGACAGGAAGTCGACGAAGTCCTTGACGCCGCCTGTGTGCAGGAATTCCACGACGCGCGGGTGCGCGGGCTGTTCGCCGAACGCGCCATCAACGACCTGGTCGCCGGCCGTCAGTGAGAAGTCCTCCTCGGCCGGGCTCTCGGCATCGTCGGACGAGACATCCAAGGCCGGTGCCTGGTCTTGCGCAGGTTCGACTGTTGCGTCATCAGTGGCCTCGACGGTGTCAGTCGCCGCCGTTTCCGGTACGTTTTCGTCGATGATGGTGATTCTGAGGCCGGGCACCAGGAAGCTGGTCTGACGCACGCGGTCGATGAGCTGTTCGTATGAGAACTCGGCGGTTTTGTTGAAGATCTCCGGATCATACCAGTAGCGAATACGGGTACCAGTGGTTTTGGGAGATACCTTGCCGATGATTTCCAGCTCGGTGGGTCGGTTCTTGCGAGTGCGCTTGAACGGGGAATCGGGAGACGGATTGGCCGGGTCGGCATCCGTGTATACGCCAGGGTGACCTTGGTGGAAGGTCATGTGGTGCGTCTTGCCGTCACGATCCACTTCGACGTCCAGTCGGGAGCTCAGGGCATTGACCACGGAGGAGCCCACGCCGTGCAGGCCACCGACGGCGTTATAAGACGAGTTGCCGAACTTGGCACCGGCATGCAGTTTGGTCAGTACGACCTCCACGCCGGACAGGCCGGTTTTCGGTTCCTTATCCACCGGAATGCCTCGGCCATTGTCCGCGACTTCCACGGAACCGTCGGTGTGCAGGGTGACCACGATATCGTTGCAGAAGCCGGCCAAGGCCTCATCCACGGAGTTATCGATGATCTCCCACAGGCAGTGCATAAGACCCTGCGAGTCGGTGGTGCCGATGTACATGCCCGGACGCTTGCGTACCGCATCCAAGCCCTCAAGAACAGCTAGGTCCTTGGCGCCGTATTCTTCTTTGGGCATACAGTCCTATTTTTCTCTTCAAATGCTTGGCTCCCCTCACAGAGGGGAGCCAGATGATCATTGATCCAGGAAGTCGCGCAGGGTCTGCGAACGGGACGGGTGGCGCAGCTTGGACATGGTCTTGGACTCGATCTGACGGATGCGTTCACGGGTCACGCCATACACACGGCCGATGTCGTCCAGCGTCTTCGGCTGGCCGTCTTCAAGGCCATAGCGCATCTTGATGACGCCGGCCTCACGCGGAGACAGGGTTTCCAGCACCTGCTTGAACTGTTCCTGCAGCAGGGAGAAGGCCACGGCGTCGGACGGAGCGATGGCGTCGGTATCCTCAATGAGGTCACCGAACTCGGAATCGCCATCCTCGCCAAGCGGGGTGTGCAGGGAAATCGGTTCGCGGCCGTACTTCTGCACTTCCTGCACCTTCTCAACCGGCATGTCCAGCTCGCGGGCCAGCTCGTCCGGCGTAGGTTCACGCCCCAGATCCTGCAGCATCTGGCGCTGTACACGGGACAGCTTGTTAATCACTTCGACCATGTGCACAGGCACGCGAATGGTGCGGGCCTGATCGGCCATGGCACGGGTGATGGCCTGACGAATCCACCACGTGGCGTAGGTGGAGAACTTGAAGCCCTTCTTCCAATCGAACTTCTCGACGGCACGAATCAGACCAAGGTTGCCTTCCTGGATCAAATCAAGGAAGAGCATGCCACGACCCGTGTAACGCTTGGCGAGCGAGACCACAAGTCGCAGGTTGGCTTCCAGCAGATGGTCCTTAGCCTTCTTGCCGTCGGCAGCGGCCCACTTGAGTTCACGCTTGCGCTTGAACTCCATGCCTTCACTTTCGGTGTCGAGCAGGTGCTGGGCGTACAGGCCGGCCTCGATGCGCTCGGACAGGTCAACTTCCTGTTCGGCGTTCAGCAGGCTCACACGGCCGATCTGCTTCAGGTAGTCCTTGACCGGGTCGGCGGTTGCGCCGGCCGCGATCACACGACGCTTCGGATTGCCCGAAGGGATGATGTTCTCTTCCTCATCATCCGTGTCGGAGACCACGTAGGCACCCTTTTCCTTGGGCTGCTCGGGTGCCTTGGACTTGGCTTCTTCCTCGTCCTCGTCGTCTTCCACATCGTCGTCGTCGGCATCGTCCTCATCGAGGTCTTCGTCGTCGGCATCGTCTTCGTCAACGTCGTCAAGATCCTCGTCGAGGTCGTCAACGTCCAAATCGTCGTCGTTGACCTCGGCATCGTCATCAAGCTCGTCATCGACCTGAGTGTCCTCGTCTTTGACGAGCTCATCGTCCTTGGCCTTCTTCGCGGTTTTCTTCGCGGCGGACTTGCGCGTGGTCTTTTTCGAGGGCTCTGCGGACTTGGACTTCTTGGCGGAAGTCTTGCGTGCGGTGGTCGTAGAGCTGGCCTTCTTCTTGGTCTCGGTCTCCTCGCTGGACTCGGCTGTCTGCTTGGTTGCCGTCGTTTCCTTCGTGGCCAAAACTGCTCCTCCTGATCTCTCGCCGTGAAGTGCATATACCACATGGGCCCACTTCTGGCAAGGGCAAATCGTCAACTATGTGAGTAAACCACCCTCCACGGACGATTATTCCCACATCGTTGCCCGACGTGTTGCCGATCACCACACGCTTTCCTTCCGCGCATCGCGCGTAAAACCTCGGAAATCCGCCGTTTCTGTTCACTCAGCCCGAGCACCATGCCGGTGCCACGCCTCGATCGGCGGCTGAGAATATCATCGCCGCCAGCGAACAATCCTCATCGAGCAGCAGGCATCGCAAGGCGAACACCATTGCTCGCGGATCGCCCAGCCACCATAAGGTGTAGGCGATTACGGCCAATGGCTGTATGCAGTACGGCACCGGTGAGGCTTCGGCGATATCGAGCAACATACCGATGCCGGTATGGCAACGCTCCTTATCCGGCATCATGCCTTCATCCTCGAATGCGCAGGTCAGCAGCTCGCCCATTCGTGTTCTCGTACGCGCCAGATGCGGTCGCGCCGCGAATTCCATGAGCCATGACTTGGGGCAACGGCTTTCATCAATAACCAACGAGAGAATCAGCGCATCACGAATCGATAAGGTCTCGCGCATGCCCACCGCAAACGCGGCCATCGTCTCTCGGCCTAGGTCGGTGTTCCCGGCATCGAGGCAAGACAGCCATTCGTCCAATGGTTCGGCCACCCAGTCGGCATTAGCCTGTTGCACGCCTCGAAGTCGTCGATCATTGCGAAATTCCTGTGATCTCGTCTTCAACTCGTCAAAGACAAAGGGCTCCGTCTGCTCGGCGGCGTGCCGTTTGGCGTGTCGGTTCTTACGCGGCTTGTGTGGCGTGTTGTTGTTCATCATGTCCTCCTTGACTAATGGTGTGCAATCTATTGGTGTTGTGGTGCACGCTGAGCCAGGTAGCTCACGCACCGAGTGGGTGTGCCCACTATGGCTGAAAACGCCGTATGACGCAGGAAAAAACGACCATTGTGGTTCTAGCTTCAAAACCCTTGATTTCCAACGTTCTTGTGTTCTTCAAACCCTGTGGATAAGTTATTAGGCATGTGCACAACTGCTAACAACCGCGAAATCATCGAGCCACGCATCATTCAGTTGGTGCGGGAACTGACTGCCGCCCCCGCCACCGACGAGGTTGCCGACGCCCTGAAACCGGTGATGGAACAGGTTGTGGACCAAGCCGCCTCCTCCAGCCAAGGAGGCAAACGACTGCGTGCGCTGCTCGCATTGGACGCCTTCGATATTCTTGCCGGCGACGTGACTCCTGATTGGCGTGACGCCATGATCGACCTGGCCTGTGCCATTGAAGTGTTTCAGACGGCCGCACTGGTGCATGACGACATCATCGACGAATCCGATCTGCGCCGGGGCAAGCCTTCCGCACATCATGCCTTGGAACAGGCCGTACACAGCGGTGCCATAGGCCGTGGCTTGGGCCTGATGCTCGGCGACATTCTGGCCACTGCCTGCATTGAAATCACACGCCGATCCGCCAGCCGTCTTCCCAACACCGATGCCCTGAACGAGGCGTTTCTTACCATGCAGCGCGAGGTGGAAATCGGCCAGGTACTGGACTTGGCCGTCGAGATGACCCCGCTGTCTAATCCCGAAGCTCTGGCGAACGCCTCATTGAACGTATTCCGCTGGAAGACAGCCAGTTACACCACCATCGCTCCACTGCTGCTTGCACTGCTGGCCGCAGGAGAGAGCCCGGATCAGGCCAGACATTGCGCGTTGGCCGTCGGCCGGCCGCTCGGACTGGCGTTCCAACTGGCGGATGACCTGTTGGATGTCGTCGGATCAAGCCGCAATACCGGAAAACCAATTGGCGGAGACATCCGAGAAGGCAAACGCACAGTGCTGTTGGCTGATGCTCTGTCTGCGGCAGATACGGCGGATAAGGCCGATCTGATTGCCATCTTCGAAGCGGATTGTCGCAATGACAACCAGGTGGCCCGCACCATTGAACTGTTCACGTCGACCGGTGCTCTTGATCGATCCCGCGAGCGCATCGCTGCCCTATGGGGTGAGTCCCGTAAGGCGATTGCCGGTCTTGAGCTGAATTCCGAAGCGCAACGCCGTCTGACCGAGGCTTGTGCGCGATTCGTCCCCGAATCCTTGCGATAGTCCACAATGCGAGCCGCCGGACCATGAGACCATGAACACCGGTGAAAACCCGTGAAAGCTATGCGCTGATGCTCCGGCCGCGTAACCGGGGCCATGTACACTGAACATGTTTAGTCGTGATTAAAGGAACCGTACGATACAACATGAGTGAGAACGAGCCCGCACAGATGATTGAGGGACGCTACCGCATCGTGCGCAATATCGCCGAGGGTGGTATGGCCACCGTGTATGAGGCCATCGATGAGCGTCTGGGGCGCACCGTGGCGATTAAGGTCATGCACACACAACTCGCCAAAGGCCCGCATCGGGAGCAGTTCGTCGAACGGTTCCGCCGCGAGGCCAATTCGGCCGCGTCCATCGCCAACCCGCACATCGTTCAGGTGTATGACACCGGCGAGTTCAATGGACTTGATTTTCTGGTCATGGAATATGTGCATGGCGTCAATCTGCGGCATGAGATGAACGCCCAAGGCACATTCTCCGTACGTGAGACGCTGCGCGTGGTCGCGGAGACGTTGGATGGTCTGGCTTCCGCACATCGCGCCGGCGTGGTTCACCGTGACATCAAGCCCGAGAACATTTTGATCAATGATCGCGGCCATGTGCAGATCACTGATTTCGGTCTGGCCAAGGCCGCCAGCCAGGCCACATTGAGCTCCACCGGCATGCTATTGGGCACCGCCGCTTATCTGGCTCCCGAAATGATCGAGAACAATCAGGCCACCGCGCAAGGCGACCTGTATTCGGTGGGCATCATGGCATGGGAGATGCTGACCGGCAAGGTGCCGTTCGATTCGGATAATCCGGTGACGCTTGTTTTCAAGCATGTTCATGAGGACGTGCCGTCCGTGGCCACGGTCTGTCAGGGCATTGATCCGTCCGTGGCGGCGTTCATCGCCCATCTGACCGCGCGTCAGGTGGATGCCCGCCCCACCGATGGCGCGGCAGCAGCTGAGGAATTGAGCCAGTTGGCCGCCAAATTGCCGCTGGAGGCGTGGCAATACCGTTTGCATGCCGAACCCATCGGAGGTGATCATACCGATGCCACCGCTGCAGCGCTGGTAGGCAATATCGCCGAGCAGGCCCCGCTGACCGGCGTACCTGCCGGTGCAGCAACGTTCAAGCCGTCCGTACCAGCGTTTTTGGCCGATGATGTCGCAAGCAATACCGTCGATACCGGTGGCGCCGCAGACGTCAATCCTCCGGCTCCTCCGGTCGCCCCCACCACGGCACTTGATTCGTCGACGCCAGCCGATGCTTCGGCTCCCCATAAGACGCAAATCATGGCACAGTCCGGCAGCGAGACACAAGTGCTGCCTCAGGCCGGCGATGCCTTCACCCGAGCGCTTGCCTTTTCCGATGAGCCGGACGTCGCTTCCAACGGCACCGGGCCAAAGAAGCAGCGCAGCAAAAACCGCTTCATCGTACTAGTGATCGTGCTGGTACTGGCTGCAATCGGCGGAACCGCCGGCTGGTGGTGGTTTGCCGGACCGGGCAGCTATTGGAGTGTGCCCAAGCCGGATGACGTGACCTGCGATGCGAATGCAAGCACCGAATGCTCGTTGGCCGGCGCGGATTGGGCCACGTATGAGAGCACGTTGAAGGCTCTCGGCATCCCCTACAAGACGCACAAGGAATACAGCGACGACGTGGCGGAAGGCAAGATCATCTCTTCTTCCGTGAACAAGACCAAGGCCGTTGTGAACAGCCGCATAAGCAAGCGAGCCAATCAGGAGCTTACGGTGGTGGTGTCCAAGGGCGTGCGGATGACCACCATCCCGAAGGATATTCTCGACGCGAATTCGGCCAATGGCAAGGACCCGTTGAGCGCGCTCAAGAAGGCCGGCTTCGATAATGTCAAGCATGACGAGTCGAAGGATGAGTATTCGATGGACACGCCGCAGGGTGTGGCATTGACGATCTCCCCTGATCCCGGTACCACGGCCAAGCACAACGATGAGGTGACGGTTACTTTGAGCAAGGGACCGATGCCGGTGACCATGCCTGACATCGTCGGTAAGACCCAGGATGAGATGCAAGCCGCGCTCGGCGAGTTGAAGCTCACGGCCAATGTCACCGAACAGTACGATGACAAGGTCGAGGCCGGTCAAGTCATTTCCGCGTCTCAGGAAGCCGGAGCCCAGCTGAAGTGGGGCGATAGCGTGGACGTGGTGATTTCCAAGGGTCCGGAGATGGCGACGATACCGTCCGGCCTTGTCGGCAAACAGGAAAGCGCCGTAACCAAGACACTTGAAGGTCTCGGGTTCGAGGTGAAAACCGACAAGGTGCTCGGTGGCCTGTTCGGCACGGTACGTACCGTGAAAAGCGGCGATACGGACCTCTCCAACGGCGGCAAGATTCGCTTGCGCGACGCCAACGGCAACCCCACCGTCATCACCCTCACCATCGTGTGAGATTTGAATGAGGCTCCCTCTGTCTTCAGACGAGGGAGCCTCATTTGTTAATTACTTTTCGGCTTCTTCAGCGGCCTGCTGGGCCTTGAGCTCGGCCTTGACCTTCTGGGCGTATTCGTTCACGAATTCCTGACCGCTCATTTTCTGGATTGCGGTGGAAACACGATCGGTCAGCGAACGCAAATCATCATGTGTAATTTCATCAGCCGGCTTCTTCGCAACCTCAATCGGCTTGCCATACAACACCTTGGTCTTGCCCTTCTTGGGAATCGACGTGCCAATCGGCTGCAGCTTGTCCGAGCCGATGATGGCGGTCGGAACAATCGGGCAACCGGTCTCGAGCGCAAGTCGTGCGGCACCGGTGTGTCCCTTGTACAGTCGACCGTCTGGGCTGCGCGTGCCTTCAATGTGGATACCGAACAGGTGCCCATCCTCGATAATCTCGCGTGCGTGCTTGAGTGCGCCAAGCGACTTGCTGCCACCGGAACGATCAACCGGGAACACGCCCACGGACGTGAACCACCACTTCTTGAACTTGCCCTTCAATCCCTTGCCCTCGAAGTATTCGGCTTTGCCCATGAAGTGCACCATGCGCGGGCAGGTAATCGGAATCAAAGCATCGTCGATCACCGCCAGATGGTTGGCTGCGATAATCGCGCCGCCCTCTCGAGGCACGTTATTCAGTCCGCTGACAGCAGGGCTCAAACGATGATGAGCAATAGGGCCGAGACCTTTGACGAAGAACCAGTAGAGCACTTGGCATTCCTCCCGCAGACGAACTAGCCATTGGCCGGTCGCCTGATTAGAGTGACAGTTATGACTGAGAACCAGAATAGCAATGCCGACGGAGAGCGGCCAACCCCCACGCCGGGCAACGGACAGGATTCCGGTACTTCGTCCAAGTCGTCGACTCCCGGTGCCGCCGGACCGGCCACGAATGGTGCCGATACACCGCAATCGCATGACGCGAACGATTTGGATGCGGCGTGGGCCGCGTTCGAAGCCGAGCATCAGGCCGACTTGCATGACGTGGCTTCCTCCAGGCAGGCCAAAAAGTTCGAGAAGCAGGCCAAGAAACGCGAGAAGGAAGCACTGCTTTCCGTAGATGACTTGGATATCGGCTCGTTCACCGATGATGCTCGCCCGAGCCGTGGCGGCAAAAAAGGCAAGCAGTCAGGTCCCCGTGATTTCACCGGCTCCAGCTGGCTGGATACCGATAATGTGATGGACGCCTATGATGATGGCGGCTTCACTCCCCCGAACCCTGATCTTGGTCCGGTCAAAGCGTCTACGGTACTGCTGACGGCGTTGCTTATCATTGGTCTCGTAGGCGAAGCGGTGATGATATTCGTTCCCGGATTGAACGCGATTCCTCTCTTGGGCGCGCTGCTCAATATTCTCTTCGGGCTGGGCGTCATTTTGGGCTTGGGTGGATTGGTGGCCAAAATTCTCAACCGCAAAGACCGCCCCGGTGATCAGGGTGGCTATTACGACGACGGCGCGAGGGTGTAGTTCGCGTAGGCTGTGTGGTCCTTGGCTCCCCTCTCTGAGGCTGAGCCGTTAAGCGAACAGCCCAGTGGGCTGTTTGTAGGCGAGGTGTGAGCGATAGCGAACCAATGTATCACAGGCGTGGCTCGTCCGTAATTGCGGCCGAGCCAAGATAGGTCACGAATTGAAGTCGATGGACTCCTGCAACTCGGCAATCATGGCCTTGATGCGGGCGTCGCCTCCCCACCAGTTGAGACGGATCGTCACGTCCCCTTTGGCCGGCACAACCGGCACATCAGCGGCACCAACCGAAGTGCCGCGCGTCGCAGTCACGCACAAGGCCACGGCCGCCATAACAGTCGCCATATAGACACATAAGCCCCCCTCATCAGAGGAGGCTGAGTACGGTGTATCACGCCTTGGACTTGGCGGTTTCGATCCACTTGTCGAACAGGGCTTCGGCCTTGCCGGAATCGACGGTTTCCTCGGCCAGCTTGTAGGCTTCGGCGAAACGCTCGGCCAGTGTGCCGTTGCCGACCAGATTGCCGTCGGCCACGATGGCGGAGGCGGCGTTGAGCAGTGCGGTGGTGCGGGACGGAATGTCCTTGCCGGCCAGGAAGTCCTTGAATGCGTTGGCGTTGACGTCCGGAACGCCGCCCTTGAGCTGTTCGACGGTAATCTTGGCCAAGCCCAGATCCACGGTCGGGTCGAACTCGGTTTCGGTGACCTTGCCGTCGCGAATCTCCCAGACGGAAACCGGGCCGGTGGGGGCGAGCTCATCCATGCCCTCATGCGAAGTGTAGACCAAGCCGGACTGACCACGGCTGGCGTACACGGCTGCCATAATCGGGCTCACCTTGCGGGTGGGGGCGCCCACGGGCCCGCAGCCGGCG
>OGOT01002057.1_pt1 | contig 10255 bp, 7 predicted proteins | sample 1552791 | NCBI WGS metagenome assembly OGOT01 (sample SAMEA2580160, study PRJEB22360) | human gut metagenome | biome: human gut; feature: human-associated habitat; material: faeces | place: Denmark | collected 2008/2010
TGGCGGCAGGCGCCCGCCCCGCCCCCGAGGAGCATCTCTCATGCAAAAACTGTCGTGGGGTAAAGTCCGAGGTCAGTGGCGTTTTATACCGAGAAATTCAAAAAAGTGGAAAATTCATTACATATTTGCGTTGACTTTAGGTAACTAAAGTTTCATACTCCTTTTCAACCACTGGGGGATGTGAACACGCACGGATCGTTCACATCATGATTGAAGAGGATTTCTTAGACATGTTCACGCATCAGCTAAACATTATCAGCGTAGTAATTATCTGATGCGGGTTAGCACATACAGCTAGCCCGTACGATAACGGGCGGCTGATGAAGATGAGGGCCGTCGAGCGCAACCGACGGCCCTCATTTTTTATGTCTGGGAAGTTCTTTTTAGAGGAGGAAATGTAATGAACGGAGTTTTGCTCATGGTTGTGGCCGCGGCGGTGCTCGCCTGCGGCTATCTGGGCTATGGCCGATGGCTGGCCAACAAGTGGGGCGTTGACAAAGAGGCCCTCACGCCGGCCAAGCGCATGAAGGACGGCAACAGCTTCTCACCCGTCTCCGCCTTCACCGCGTTCTCGCACCAGTTCAGCTCGATCTGCGGTGCCGGCCCTGTTACGGGTACGATCGTCGCCATGGCCTTTGGCTGGCTTCCCGTCGTGCTCTGGGTCCTCGTCGGCGGCATCTTCTTTGGCGCCGTCCACGACTTTGGCGCCCTGTACGCCTCGATGAAGAACAACGGCAAGTCCCTGGCTCAGCTCATCGAGAAGTACATCGGCAAGACCGGCCGTCGCCTGTTCCTGCTGTTCTGCTGGCTGTTCTGCATCATTGTCATCGCCGCTTTCACCGACATGGTCTGCAAGACGTTCATGTTCACCCCGGCCGTTGACGCTTCTGGTGCTGCTACCGGTGCCATCGACTTCACCAAGTCCTATGCCGCCGGCTGCGCTGGTACCATTTCCATCCTGTTCACCTTCGTCGCTATCGCCTTTGGTTGGGCCCAGAAGAAGTTCAACCTCACCGGCGCTGCCGAGTTCGTCACCGGCGTGGTCCTCATGGTTCTCATGTTCGCCGTCGGTATGCAGTTCCCGGTCTACCTGGATAAGTTCCAGTGGTTCGCCGTCGTCATGGTCTACCTGGTCTTCGCTGGCGCTATGCCCATCCAGATGCTCAAGACCCCGCGTGACTACCTTACTTCCATCATGATGATCGTCATGATCGTCTGCGCTGTCCTCGGCATCGTCGTCCTGGGCGTCAACGGTCAGGCCACTATCACCGCTCCGGTCTTCACCGGCTTCTCCACTGCCTCGGGCATGATGTTCCCGGTCCTGTTTGTCTCCGTTGCCTGCGGTGCTCTCTCCGGTTTCCACAGCCTCGTTTCTTCTGGTACCTCCTCCAAGCAGGTCGAGAAGGAGCAGGACGCCGTCAAGGTCGGTTATGGCGCCATGATCGTCGAGTCCTTCGTCGGCATCCTTGCCATCATCGTCGCCGGTATCATGTTCTCCGACATGAACACCGCCGGTACCGGCGCCCTTAACGCCGGTGTCGCTTCCACCCCGTTCCAGATCTTCGCCGCCGGCATCTCCCGCGGTATGCAGGCCTTCGGCGTTGACGGCACGCTCGCAACCGTCTTCATGACCATGAACGTTTCCGCTCTGGCCCTGACCTCGCTCGATGCCGTCGCCCGCATCGCTCGCACCTCGTTCTCCGAGTTCTTTGCCCAGACCAACGACGCCCTGGCCATCGAGTCCAAGGCCGGCTACATGAAGGTCCTCGGCAACCCCTGGTTCGCCACGGTCGTTACCCTGCTTCCTGGCCTCGCCCTCGCCTTTGGTGGCTATGCCAACATCTGGCCGCTCTTCGGTGCTTCTAACCAGCTGCTCGGCGGTATGACCATGATCACCCTCGCCGTGTTCTGCAAGTGCACCGGCCGCAAGGGTTGGATGCTCTACGTGCCCGTCGCCTTCCTGCTCTGCTGCACCTTCACTTCGCTGGTCCAGAGCGCCATGGGCTGCATGACCGCCGTCCAGGCCTACGGTTTCTTCGGCACCATCCCGGCTACCGCCACCACGGCTGCCGTTTCCGTCGCCGCTACCAAGGGCCTGCAGCTCGTCTTCGCCGTCCTGCTGATGGTCCTGGGCCTCATCGTTGCCGTCAACTGCCTCAAGGAGTTCTTCGGCAAGGAGGCCGGTTCCATGCCCGACGAGGAGCCCGAGTGGTCCGAGATGGGCAAAGTCGAGTATGGCCGCGCCGCTGCCGCCGAGGCTGCCAAGGCGTAATCGACCTGACGAGTTGAACGTCACATCTATACAACTCGATAAGACCGGGTCCGCGGCTGCGCGGGCTCGGTCTTTTTTCATGCAAAAGCGGGCGATGCCCGAGTGTTCTCGCAGATGTTTTGCGTGGATAAGGGCGCGCGTTGTACCATATAGACGTATATGTGTACATATGAAAGGGGCCCCGTGGCCAAGACGGTATATTCCGATAACCAAAATAATGTCGATGCCCTGGCTGAGCGTCTAAGCAGCCAGACGTCGCTTTCTGCCGAGCGCGCCAAGCTGGTTGCCTACGACCTGCTCTGCCGCAAGGCGCTTAAAATCAAGTCGAGCGCGCTGGCACAGATTTTCCGCTCCGTCGATAAGGAATGCGACACCAAGGCGATGCGCGACGAACTCATCGCGGCAAAAATCGTTACCAAGATCGAGGGCAGCGGCATTAACGGACGTCCGGCGTTCTATACCATTCATGCCGAGATAAGTGATGCTCAGGAGCAGCTTGCCGAGGCTGTCGAAGAGGCCTTCGAGGACGTTGTCGAGGTGCCCGCTTCGGTGGAAACGGCCCCGCGCGAGCATGTCGATACCGACGAGCTGCTCGATGAGAACGTCGTTCGCGCTTTTACCGCCAAAGCGGGTCGTGGCAGCTTTGGCGGGGGCGGCAAGCGCGATGCACAGCGCCGTGCCCAGCAGGAGCGCTTCCGTCGCGCCGTGGCTCAAAAGGATGAGCTCGATACCGAGACTGTTGAGACTGAGGTTGCTGCCGAGTCGCAGAAGCCCGAGCAGGAGCAAAAGCCCGTGGAGGTCCAAGAGCCCAAGCGTCGTCGTGGTGCTCACTTTAAGGCTGCGCAGCAGGATGTCGCACATGAAGCTGAAGAGCCTTCCGAGGTTGCAGACGATGTTGAGGAGCCTGCCAAGAGGGCTCCGGGTTCGTGTCGTCCCGGCCGCGGTTTTGCGGGACGCGCGTATCCCGTAAAACGTCAGGAGAAGGGCGAGTCGGCTTCGACCGCTCAGGCCGATAAGGCCGAACAAACTGAGAAAACCGTTGAGCCGGTGGCTTGCGAGCAGCAACCTTCCGAGTCGCAGTCTGCGGCTGACACCGAGGTCAAAGCTCAACAGTCCGCTGATAAGCAGACAGGGGAGAGCGCCTCAAGCAAGCCCCGCCGCCGTCGTCACCGCGGCGGTCGTGGCTCAAATGCCGAGGCCGCGGCCGAGAAGGCAGCGATGCAAAGCAAGGATGCGAAGGCTGAGGCCCTGGCGGAGCAGCCCAAGCGCCAGCCGGCGAAGGGGGACAAGCCCGAGCGCTCGCAAAAGGGTCCGTCCGCGCCAAAGCAAGAGCGCAAAGCTCAGGCGGATTCCAAGCGCAAATCCCAGGCGCAGCCCAAACCGACTGCAAACGATGCGGCCGCCCAGCAGCCTGAGCTGCCCGCTCATGGCGAGGTTTCGGCGTTTGCTCTGGCCCGTGTCCTGGGCAGGCAGCTGCTCAAGGTCGTTCCCACGCCTACGGCGCTCTCCAAGATTAAGGAGCAGCAGACTCAAATCGTTAAGGTCGAGGGCAAGGACGGCAATAAGGCTCCGCAGCGCACTCAGCACAACGAGATGTCCAACCGCAAGATTGCCGAGGAGATTGCGATCATCCAGGCTTGGATAGAGCAGAATCGCGGCGCCGACACGCCGGTCGCTTCGCGTCGCCAGCGCGCCTACCAGATTTTTAACGATGAGAAGGCCTTTGACGGCAAACACGGCGAGCGCCTGATTCGGCGTATGACCGAAAAGGGCATCAGCATGCAGGCAATCAAGGTTGCTCCCAACCGTCCTGTGCACTTTACGGGCTTCTTTACGCTGGGCGCCGACAAGCCGTTCATTATGGTTGAGAACCTGGACACCTATGACGAGATCGTCAAGCTCCTGCGCGGCCGCAAGCACGCCAAGCTTTTTGGCACCAAGGTGGGTGGCGTGATCTTTGGCGGCGGCTGCAAGGCGAGCGTTTCACACGCACTGGATGATTATCTGGCCGAGATCGGCTATCGCTTTAACTATGTCTACTACGTGGGCGACATTGACCGAGAGGGTGCGCGCATTGTCGAGCAGACCCGTAACGCCAATGTGGTTGAGATTCGCCTGCATGCCGGTATGTATCGCGCCATGCTCGCCGAGCACAAGCGTCGCGTGAAAGCTGGCGGCGAGTGCGAGCCCGCAGCTGCCAACCAGGGTGTGCCGCAGAACCTGGCTGCGACGATCAAAGATCTGCCCATGGTCACGCGCGTGCAGTTCCGCAACGTGCTGCGCGAGGGCGGACGCATTCCGCAGGAGATTCTGATGACCGCCGACTATCGGGATGGCGACTCGGGAAGCTTCGACCGCATGCTGAACAACTAGATTCCGCCGGCCCCGGGAGAGCGGGGACACCGGCTTAGGTTTCCTGCTCTACAGTCCTGCTCACGACGGAGGCCACATTAAGTGGCCTCCTGTTCGTGCGGAACTCGCGATAAACTTCATCAGTGCCCGCCCCACGGGAAACCTGCCAAAACAAGACAGGATTATTTTGGTCGGTTTTATCTGGAAGATGCTGCTGCGGCTATCTACAGATCTGAAATCTGACTACTGAATAGACCGTCTAACTAAATAGCAAGCGGCATTAACCAGCCCTTTTGCTTGCGCCCGGGAGGGCCGTATATGAAGTTTATCGCGAGTTCCCACGCAAAGGAAAGCACTTAATGTGCTTTCCGTCTTGCGCAGGACTGTAGAGCAGGAAACTTCATATGCGTCCCTCCCGGGCACAAGCAAAAGGGCGACCCCTGTCCGGAGTCGCCCTTGTTGAGCTGCTTATGTGTAGCCGTTACTCGGCGTCGTGGTGACGGCGGGGTTTGCGGCCTCCGTTGTCGCCGGGACGGCGCGGACGGTCGCTGCGCTCGGAGCGCTCGCGACGCGGACGCTCACGGCGCTGGAAGTGCTCGCCGTCGCCCTCGGAGGAACCCTCAGCGCGAGCCGGGGCCTCGGGCTTGTCGAGACGATCAAGCGAGATCTTGCCGCGATCGTCGACCTCGATGACGACGACCTTGACCTCGTCGCCCACGTTGAGAACGTCCTCGACCTTCTCCACGCGGCCCTTGGCGACGCGGGAGATGTGCAGCAGGCCGTCCTTGCCAGGCAGCAGGTTGACGAAGGCGCCGAAGGGCTGGATGGAGACCACGCGACCGGTGTACTCCTCGCCCGGCTCGGGAACCTTGATGATGAGCTTGATGCGCTCGACGGCCTGGTCGACGGACTCGCCGGTGCCGCCGACAAAGACGGTACCATCCTCCTGGATATCGACCGAGGCGCCGGTCTCGTCCTGGATGCCGCGGATGACCTTACCGCCAGAACCGATGACGTCGCGGATCTTGTCGGTCGGAACCTGGATGGAGACGATGCGCGGGGCGGTGCTGCGCGTGGTGTGACGCGGCTCGGGGATTACATCGAGCATCTTCTGCAGGATGAAAGCACGACCCTCCTTGGCCTGCTGCAGGGCGCGGGCCAAGATGTCGAAGGTGAGGCCGGTGGCCTTATTGTCCATCTGCAGAGCGGTGATGCCCTCGGTGGTGCCGGTGACCTTAAAGTCCATGTCGCCCAGGAAGTCCTCGAGACCCTGGATGTCGGACAGGACCACGGTCTTGCCCTCCTCCTGGATCAGGCCCATGGCGATACCGGAAACCGGGCGCTTAATGGGCACGCCGCCGTCCATAAGGGCGAGCGTGGAGCCGCAGGTCGAAGCCATCGAAGAGGAGCCATTGGACTCCATGACCTCGGAGACCACGCGGATGGCGTAGGGGAACTCGTTCTCATCGGGGAGCACCGGAAGAAGAGCGCGCTCGGCCAGGTTGCCATGGCCGATCTCGCGGCGCTTGGGGCTGCCCATGCGGCCGGTCTCGCCGGTGCAGAACGGCGGGAAGTTGTAGTGGTGCATGTAGCGCTTGCCCTCGGTGGGCTCAATGGTATCCAGACGCTGGCCCTCGTTGAGCATGCCGAGCGACAGGACGGAGAGCACCTGGGTCTGGCCGCGCTGGAACAGGCCGGAGCCGTGAACGAGCGGCAGGTAGTTGTCCTTCACCATGACGGGGCGGATCTCATCGGCGGCACGGCCGTCGACGCGCTCGCCGGTCTCGACGACCATGGTGCGCATGGCCTTCTTCTCGAGCTTCTTGAGCGCCACGGGGATCTCGCGCTCCCAAGCGGCCTGCTCCTCCTCGGTAAACTCGGCGCGGATGGACTCCTTCAGAGCCTCGACCTTACCGATACGGGAGAGCTTGTCGGCGTCGCGAAGGGCAGCTGCCATCTCGTCGTAGTGGGCGAAGATGCGCTCCTGGACCTCCTCGACGGGCTGGTCGAGCGGGTACTCCTTCTTGACGATGGGGCCGTTGACCTGCTCCCACTCGGCGACAAACTCGTCCTGGGCCTGGCAGAAGGCAGCAAGGGCCTCCTGGCCAAACTTCATGGCGGCGAGCATGTCGTCCTCGGAGATCTCCTCGGCACCGGCCTCGACCATCGAGATGAAGTCGGCGGATCCGCCCAGCTCCAGGTCCAGATCCGAGTTCTCGCGCTCCTCGTAGGTGGGGTTGACGATAAACTCGCCGGTCTCCACGTTACGGCCGATGCGCACGCAGGCAAGCGGGCCCTCGAAGGGAACGCCGCCGAGCGTCATGGCCAGGGAAGCACCCATGACGTTGATGACGTCGAAGGGGTTGACCTGGTCGGCGACGAGCGAGGTAGCGACGATGTGTACCTCGTTGCGGAAGCCGTCCGGGAAGCTCGGGCGAATCGGGCGGTCGATCATGCGCGCGGTGAGCGTGGCCTTCTCGCTGGGACGGCCCTCACGCTTGAGGTAGCCACCCGGAATGCGGCCGGCGGCGTACATCTTCTCGTTGAAGTCGACGGTCAGCGGGAAGAAATCGTAGTTCTTACGCTCCTTGGAGACGACCACGGTGTCGAGCATCGTGGTGTCGCCCTGCTTGACCAGGCACGCGCCGGTGGCCTGCTTGGCAAGCTCGCCGGACTCAAAGGTGTAGGTCTTGCCGTACAGCTCAAAGGTCTTGGATACGAGTGTCATTGTTCTCCTTTACCCCACAGGCCCCTTGCCTGCGGGCTTCTCATGTGACGCGGGCCCCCTGCCCCCGCCACGCTTCAGAGCGTGATTGTTCACGCCCTTACACAAAAAGAGCGCCCCGCTGCGCAGGACGCTCTTAGCATGTACAAATCCTTACTGGATGTAATCCATACTAAGACCGCCATAGAGTACCATAGCTCGCTGTAGTGCAGTTATTCATTTCCATAGGTTTCCATAGACCTGCATATTTCAGCACTTATGGTCTGAGTTAGGACGCGAACCGTCCATCTGGCAAAGAAATGCGCCCCTTCGTTTAAGGTGAAGGGGCGCATTAGCTTCAAGCATTTTTATTAGTACCTGCTGCCTGACGTACTGACCGCACCATCGGTCGAGCAAGATGCTATTTGCGGTTAATAAAGATGCACATGGCGAGCACGCCGACAGCTGTTCCCAGCTGTGCGCCTAAAAGCACCATGAGGATGTTGCCTAGCATATAAGCTCCAGACTAAGCTGCATAAAGCTTGCGCTTGATTGCCTGAGCGACCGCCCTGTTGGTGTTCGGCCCGTTGTACCCGTCGGCACCGTCCGGGCCGCATGAGATGCCATGATCTATGAGCCATTGCTGGTGCCTCTTGATGGTGCCGGGACTCATCTGGCGACCCTGCACACCGCAAAACTCGGGATAGACCTTACAGCCGACCTTCTTCTGCAGCGCGAGCACCATGTCCGAGCCGACGCCCTTTCCCGTCTTCGTCCACTCGATACCTCTGTCGGTCGCCCAGAAGTAGGGCTTGTTGGATAGCCACTGGCCGGACATCACACCGTCCACAGTAGTGCCGAGCTGCTTCTGGAGGGCCCTGTTGAACTTGGGGCCCCAATAGCGGGTGTCGCCCAAGTCAGGGTCGGTGTTGTCCTTGACCTCGGTGTTGGAGCCGTTGAGCACCTTTCCGTCCGACTTCCAAACTAGCTTGCCGTCCCAAGGGTAGCTGTAGTACGGCTTGATGTTCGACTCGCGCCCCGTCTGGTCGCCCTTGGTGCCGGTGATGGTGCCCTTCTCGCTGATGGAGAATTGAGCCAACAGGTCGCCGCGCTTGGATCCATACCCGGAAATGCACACGGCGGTGTGGTGCTTCTCGTTGAGGTAGATGTCACCGCGCTTGGCGCTAGCAACGCCCATCGCCTGCCAGACGAACAGTCCGGTCTTGAGCAGCTCCGCCTTCATGTTGCCGGTATAGCTGGCTCCAAAAGTGTGGATGCCGACCGCGCGCAAGGCCGTGATGACCGCCGACGAGCAGTCTCGGTCGCCACCCGCGATTGTGACGGTCGTTCCGTCGGACAGCCTGATGGTCTCCGTGGTGCCGTCGCCCATGCGGTTGCACTGGGAGTAACCATGGCCGGAGCCGCCGTTATGTGTGACGAGGTGCTCCATGACCTGCGCGAACGCCTCGCGCTGGGTGATCGCCATGACTAGTCCTTCTTGATATCGCCCAATGCAAGAAGTGCATCGAGCCACTTGTCGGTCACACCTACGGTCTTAAAGGCCGCATAGGCCACCTGAACGCCGCCAACGCAGGCGAAGATGGACGTAACCCATGCCGACGCATCGGTCGGCATACCCCCTGCCATGGCCGTCAGTGCGCCACACAGCGCTGATACTGCAATGGCAATCCAGCGCGCCATATTGCCGGTCATGGCCTTTGATTTGATGGCCTGCACGATGTACGGCACGACCAGCACCGTGCATACCGTCAAGCCAGCCTGAATCTCATTCATTCGTTCTCCTATCTGCCTGATTCCTTGTTGTAGATCAGGTCGACCCGATCGCAGATGTGGTCGACTTTCTCTGCCATTCCTTGGCTTCTCGCCTGACTGTGCGCCAAGTCGTTGTGCAGGACCTCATTGGATGTGACGACCGACTCCATGAGGGTTTTCATGGCCTCCATCAGTGAGTTCGAGCGTTCCATCTGGGAGGCGATGCGGCCCTCCATCTCCGACCGCTCACGGTCGCGCTGGGCACGCTCCTTGACCTCGTCCTGCTTGCGCTCCTCGCGCTTCAGGTCAATCTCGCCCTTGCGCTCGTTCTGGCGCTTGTACTCTTCGAGGAATTGTCTGCCGAAGTAAAAGGCGATTAGCGTAAGCGCCGCGCCGCCGAGCCACCCTGGGCCATAGGGCGCAAAGAGCTTTAGCACTTCCATCCACTCACCTCCCCTCCTATGCCTGTTGCTTAACGCGAGTATCGAGGTACCGTCCCCCGCGCTTTAAAGGCAAAAATCCCAGGCGAAACGCGGCTGACTACCTGCGAATCGCCTGGGATTTCTAAGAGATTGGAATGTCAAACCTACCCGAAAAGCATGGCTACGCGGGGCCTGACATCCGCGCCGTTCACGTCTTTCGTCATCGGTGCCCCGGTGGAGTCCACGTAGCAGGCCTTAGTCGTCGAGCCTCCGGCAACGGTGCGCAGCCACCACGGACTCTTTCCGCCGGTTAGGGCGCCACCCGACTTGAACAGATCGAATTGGACATCTGCCCCGACCGAGTAGCCCTTCGTGCCGAAAACGTCGCACCCGAACACCTCTTTTTCGGACAGTGACCATATTTTTCCAAGGCTCGTCCACGAGTTGTCAGTCGAGTCGCTGGAGCTGCCGGAGCGCTTTTCAAGATAAGCCTGCCTATCGATGATATATCGCGTGAAGTCGCTCGGCAGGTCTATACCACCGAGCCCGGCCTCCCATTCATGCAGGGCTGAGTCTGTGTACGGCCACCTGCCGGAATTAGAGCTGTTGTTCGTGTTGGAGGAGTTCCACGGCAGGTACGAGCCACTGGTGACGTAAGTGTATCTAGAGTTGACAATCAGCGGCTGCGCCGAGACGAGGGCTATATGGCTCGCGATCTCAGTTTTGCCTACC
>OGOT01002065.1_pt1 | contig 10215 bp, 8 predicted proteins | sample 1552791 | NCBI WGS metagenome assembly OGOT01 (sample SAMEA2580160, study PRJEB22360) | human gut metagenome | biome: human gut; feature: human-associated habitat; material: faeces | place: Denmark | collected 2008/2010
AGCATGCGGGATTTGCCGTGTTCCGGCTCGGCCGTCATCATGACAGCGTGGCATATCCACCTGAACGGCGGCTGCGTCATCACGCGACTTTGTGACAAGTCTTCACGCTTCATGACATCCGCGCAAATCAGCCCCTCGAAACCGAGAATGGCGGTCGGGATTGCTCCGACACCAGGGGAGCTGCTGCCGCTATTGTGTGAAAGGCGATTTGTACCGGGTTGAAGGAGAGGAACACATGGCACAATTGCAGCCGTACTGCGCGATTGAGGGCAATGATGATGGATTGCCCGTCGTGTTCGTGCATGGCATGGGTGTGGACCATCGTTCGCTGATGATGCTCGACAAGGCGTTTGACGGCAATGATTCAATTCGCCGTATATATCTGGATCTGCCCGGTTTCGGCCGTACGCCGGCATTGCCCGAGCATGCCTGCGGGCTGCCGGAAATGGCGGATTGGCTGCAAACGGCCATTGACGGCCTTGTCGGTAAAGCGGCTCCATTCGCCATGGTCGGCAACTCGATGGGCGGTGCGCTTGTCCGCGAAGTATTGGCGCGCGAACCTCGCCGAGTGGCCGGTATGGCATTGATCGCGCCGGTCGTGGACCCGCAGCATGCCGGCCGGCATGTGGCCGAACATGTGGTTGCACAGCCCAATCCCAAGCTGACGCACTCCTTGCCGCAGGAACAGGTGTTCGATTTCATTACCATGGGCGTCAACCAGTCATTCGACGCGTGGCGGCGCTACCAACGGTTCATCCTGCCCGGCGTGGCGTTGTGCGACCGTGCGGCATGCGAACGACTGGATCAGCGTTATTGGCTGGCCGATAATCCCGAGGAAATGCTCGGCACATATGCGGGTCCGGTGCTCATCGTCACCGGCAAGCAAGACCAGATCGTCGGATACGAAGATCAGCAAGCCCTGTTGCCGCACTATCCCAACGCCACCTTCGTGACGCTGGACAATGCCGGTCACAACGCGCACATCGACCAACCCGAAGCCGTCATCACGCTCGTGCGCGAATGGGTGGCTCATATGGCGTTCGTTCCGTTGAGCTGACGGTCTGCTGACAGTCTGCCGAAGCCTATATGTATACGAGCGACCAATGCCGGTTGACGCAATACGCCTTGCAAGGTATATCGTTTTTCGATATAGTCATATCGATGTTCGCGGTGTCGCCAAAAAAACGTCGGCACCTGAAAGGACCGGGCTATGAAAAACTACATGAACCGATGGGTGTTGCTCGCGTTGAAAGCCATCGTGATTCTGGTCTGGCTGGCCTGCCTATGGGGCCAACTATTCGCCGTACCGGGATTGAGCGGCGCGCTGGCCGGCCTCTACCCGAGCCAGACGTCGATGCGCTGGCCATATCTCATTATGGGCGTGCTGTTCCTGTTCTGCATCGAAGCGGCGTTCGTGGCCGTATGGAAACTGTTCTCCTTGTCCGGCTCGGGCGCGAACTCGAGCAGGTGATTTGAGATGACGATTCGCATCAATCTCGACGTCATGATGGCCAAACGCAAGATTGGCGTCGGCGAGCTCGCCGAACAAATTGGCATCACTCCCGCCAACGTGTCCATTCTGAAGAACGGACGTGCCAAAGCCGTCCGCTTCACCACGTTGGACGCCATCTGCAAGGCGCTCGACTGCCAACCCGGAGACATCCTCGAATGGGAAGATGACGATTGATCGACACGCCACCGGCTCGAACTCATGGTTCAACTTGTAGTCTCTCCCAAAATCAATGATGCCCTATCATCCTGCAAGACGATAGGGCATCATCATGTGATTATGCGCAGCTGATATGTCGCGTTGTTATCACTCGGCGTCCGCGGCCGGTGCCTCCTTGGGCGCAGAGAGGAAGTGCTCCTCGCTGGGCAGCACGGCGTTCAGGATCACGGCCACCACGAACGCCACGGCGATGCAGTTCGAGGCGAAGATTTGTTGGAACAGTGCCGGGAACTGCGTGAAGATGTCGCTCACCTGGGTGAAGCCGATGCCGATGGTCAGCGAAAGCGCCGCAATCGTGATGTTGCGCTGCGTGAAGCCCGCTTCGGCGATCATCTGGAAGCCCGAAAGAATGATGTTGCCGAACATCATGATCGTGCAGCCGCCGAGCACCGCCTGCGGCAGCGAGTTGAACACCTCGGCGATGGCCGGCACGAAGCTCGCCAGCACCAGAATCAGTCCGCCGGAGAGAATCACCTTGCGGTTGACGACCTTGGTCATGGCCACCAATCCGATGTTCTGTGCGAACGAGGTCAGCGGCAGACAGCCGAACAGGCCGGATACGGTGGAGATCAGGCCGTCGCCGGCTATGGCGCCCGCGGTCTCGCGTTCGGTGGGCGTACGGTTCAGGCCCACCTTGGTCAGCGCGGCGGTGTCACCCAGCACCTCGACCGAGGAGACGACGTAGAGCAGGCCGATGGAGATGATCGAGCCCCAGTCGAACTCAGGCTTGAACGGCATGAACTGCGGCACGGACACGATGGCGAGGTTCTGGAAACCGGAGAAATCGACCTTGCCCATGCAGATAGCCGCCACATAGCCGACCACCAGACCGAACAGTACGGACAGCTGCTTGGCCGTGCCCTTCATCAACAGCTGGAACGCCAGGCAGGCAACCAAAGATATAAGCCCGAGCGTCAGGTTCTGCCAGGAACCGAAGTCCTTGGCTCCGCTGCCGCCGCCGAAGCTCGTGGCACCCACGTTGAGCAGCGAGAAGCCGATCGACGTGACCACGATGGCGGAGACGATGGGCGGCACGAACCGACGCCAATACTTGGCCGTCAAACCCAGCACAAGTTCCAGCAGACCGCCGACCATTACCGCGCCGACCACCGCGCCATAGCCCTTGTCCGCGCAGATCGCCACGGCGGCCGCCACGTAGGTGAAGGAGATGCCGGTGACCATCGGAAGTCGGGAGCCGATGAGCCACGCGCCGTACAGTTGCAGGCAAGTGCCCAGGCCCGCAACCAGCAGGCCGGACTGGATGATGGTGGCCGATTGGGCCGGGGTCATCTTCGCGGCCGAGGCGACGATGAAGATCGGGGCGAGGTTCGCCACGAACATGGCCATCACATGCTGCAGGCCGAACGGAATGCCCTTCCAGAAGGATACTGGCGCGTCCAGCGAAGACAACGCCTCAAAGGATACGGAATGATTGGTTTTCTTCTCTGACATGATTCTCTTCTTCTCTCTGTTGCTCCCGCCGGCGGGAGCAGCCAATGTGCTCAGTGCCTAAATGTGATTTCGCCGGTCTCGGGATTCATGGACTCGACGATGGCCAGCGAATCCACATCGTAGCCTTCAGCGCGCAGCGCGTCACCGCCGCCCTGGAAGCCCTTCTCCACGGCGATGCCAATGCCCTCGACCGTGGCACCGGCTGCTTCGCACAGATCGATCAGACCGCGCAACGCCTTGCCGTTGGCCAGAAAATCGTCAATAAGCAGCACATGGTCGCCGGCGTTCAGATACTTCTTGGCCACGATCACCGGGAACTCCTTCTGCTTGGTGAAGGAATAGACCGTGGTGGTGTACTGGTCGCCGTCAAGGTTGATGGACTGCGCCTTCTTGGCGAACACCACCGGCACATTGCCGAAATGCTGGGCCGCCACACACGCAATGCCGATGCCGGACGCCTCGATGGTCAGAATCTTGGTGATGTGCTTGCCGGCGAAATGAGCGGCCCATGCCGAACCCATGCGGTCGAACAGGCGTACGTCGCACTGGTGGTTCAGAAACGCGTCCACCTTGAGCACATTACCCGCCTTCACCGTTCCCTCGCTTTGGATTCGCTCCTCAAGTTCCTGCATTGAACCTCCCATTGTTGTATGTCAGTGAATGATATGGATACTCGTAAGTGTACGTTGTCCTGCGCTGACCCGTGCATGTGGTAAACATGAATGTCGCGATTCAAAGGGAGGCAACAGTGTACGACGAGCCGGAAGTCATCGCACGCAGCGCACAGGAACTCGTGGGCGACCTGAACCCGCAGCAGGCGGAAGCCGTGCAATACCGCGGTCAGGCGCTGCTGATCGGAGCCGGTGCAGGCTCCGGCAAAACCCGCGTGCTGACCCGCCGCATCGCCTGGATCTTGAGCCAGTTCGGCGCATGGCCGAGCCAGATTCTAGCCATCACCTTCACCAACAAGGCCGCCGCCGAAATGCGCGAAAGACTCGGCTCGCTGATCGGCCCGGTGCCCCAGCGCATGTGGGTCCCCCCCTTCCACTCCGCCTGCGTGCGCATTCTGAGGCGCGACGGCAAGTCCATCGGACTCAAGTCCGGCTTCTCCATCTACGATTCCGCCGACTCCGAGCGACTCGTCAAAATCATCGCCACCGAATTCAACCTCGACATCAAGCGCTACACTCCACGCTCGATTCTCGGCCATATCTCCGACCTCAAGAACAATCTGACCGGTTGGAAGGAAAACCTCGCCGTTCACGCGCCCGACTTCACGCCCGGCCAGCGCGGCTACCAGTTCGGCACGGTGGGCGACCTTGAAGCCATCTACGCGGTGATCTACGCCGAATACGAGCATCGCTTGGCCCTGGCCAACGCCGTCGACTTCGACGATCTGATCGGCCGCACGGTCGAGTTGCTGCGCACTGACCCGGCCGTCGCCGAGTACTACCATCACCGCTTCCGTTACATTCTGGTCGACGAGTATCAGGACACCAACCACGCCCAGTACGTGCTCGTGCGCGAGCTGGCCGGCGTGGACACGGGGGAGAAGGCCATCCCGGGCGCGCCTAACGCCGGCAAGTCCGGCCCCGCCTGGATCACCGTGGTGGGCGATTCCGACCAGTCCATCTACGCGTTCCGTGGTGCCGACATCCGCAACATTCAGGACTTCGAGCAGGACTTCCCGAACGCCAAGACCATCATGCTCGAACAGAACTATCGTTCGACGCAGACCATTCTGGATGCGGCCAACGCGGTGATCAGCAACAACGAGGGCCGCAAGCCCAAGAAACTGTGGACCGCGCTCGGCAAGGGCGAGCCGATCGTCGGCTACGCGGCGGACAACGCCCAGCAGGAGGCCCAGTGGGTGGCCACCGAAATCGCGCGCCTGCACGCCGAAGCGGGCATCGCCTACTCCGACATGGCGATCATGTACCGCGCCAACGCCCAATCCCGCTCGCTCGAAGAGGCGCTGATCAACACGAATCAGCCGTATCAGCTCGTCGGCGGCACCAAGTTCTACGAACGTCGCGAAATCAAGGATGCGCTGGCCTATTTGCAGGCGCTCGTCAATCCGGACGACGATGTGAATCTACGCCGTATTCTCAACGTGCCCAAGCGTGGGCTTGGCGACCGCGCCGAAGGCGTGCTGCTCGCCTACGCGCGCGAGCATGGCACCAGCTTCTTCTACGCACTCATGCACTTGGATGAGATCGAGGTGCCGACACGCACCGCCACCTCGCTACGAGCATTCCGCGATCTGATGGGCGCGCTCTCGCAGTTCACGCGCGCGCACGACTCCAAGCCCAGCGAGATCGTGGCCGAAGTATTGGAGAAGTCGGGCTTAAGGGCCGAACTCGAGAAATCCGTGGACCCGCAGGACGCCTCCCGTCTGGAGAACCTCTCCCAGCTGCAGTCCACTGCCGCCGAATTCGAACAGAACACGCCTGACGCCACGTTGTCCGCATTCCTGGAGACCACCGCGCTTGTGGCCGACTCCGACCAACTACCCGGCGAGGCGGAGGACTCCGGCAAGGTGACGCTTATGACCTTGCACACCGCCAAGGGCCTCGAATACCCGGTGGTGTTCCTGACCGGCATGGAACAGGGCACCTTCCCGCATTCGCGTTCGATGGAAGACACCACTGAACTGCAGGAGGAACGCCGACTCGCCTATGTGGGCATCACGCGCGCCAAGCAGCGACTGTATGTCACGCGCGCCGCCGTCCGCTCCCAGTGGGGCCAGGCCGCCGATATGATGCCCAGCCAGTTCCTCGACGAGATTCCGGATTCGCTGATTGATTGGAAACGCCGTGAAGCCGGCGTGGAGCGTATGCGCGCCAGCTGGGAGACCGATGGATTCGCCGACGATTTGGGCGGCTGGGATGATGACGATTTCGACGGCGCCGCGTTTGGCGGGTCGTCGACGTTCGGCTCGCGTGGTTCGTCCGGTTCGGGTTCGTCCTATGGGTCGCGGTCGCGGTATGGGTCGTCGTATGGCTCGGGTTCCGGCTCTTCGTCGTATGGTTCCCGTTCATCGTCGTATGGTTCCCGCTCCGGCTCGTCCTCCTATGGTTCCCGCTCCCGTTCGGGTTCGTCCTATGGTTCTTCAGGCTCCGGTTCGAGGTCGTCCTACGGGTCGCGTTCCCGTTCCGGTTCTTCGTCCGGTTCATATGGTGGCACCCGTGGCGGCAAGGTCACCACGCGCCGTACCGCACCGAAATCCGATTCGACCGGCTCTGCCGTGCCTAGCTCGAAGCTCACCAAGGACAATGGCCTGAATATCGCCGACTTCGCCGTGGGCGACATGATCAGCCACGACCAGTACGGTCTCGGCAAGGTCACCGACGCACAAGACAAGGGCCGCAATTCGGTAATCACCGTGGACTTCGGCTCCGCCGGCGTCAAACGCCTCATGCTCCGCGTAGCGCCGATTGAGAAGTTGTAGATAAATTGGCCCCTCTGACGAGGGGCTGAGTTATATACCAAATAAATTCGCAAAAAACAAGACTTGTGTTCTTCATCACAGTGTGGGCATAATGCGGAGGTTGTGCCTACGAGCCCTGGGAACAGGGGAGAGGAAAAAGTAGTTATGAAGAACAAGCTGTTTGCATCCGTGCCCAATATTCTGTTCGGCGCGCTGATCACCATCGCGCCCCAGACCTTTGCGCACGCCTGCACCGGCCATGACATGCCGGGTGCCTGCCACTACTCGCAGCAGGCGGCCACCGGCATCGGCGTCGTCATCCTCGTGTTCGGCGTCGTGGCTTTGTTCGTCGCCCCGCAGATTCGCATCGGCCTCAATATCGCCGCCGCAGCCGACGCCCTGCTACTACTCGCCGTACCCACCTTTCTGATCGGCATCTGCAAGGGCGCGATGATGCACTGTCGCATGGTTATGCTGCCCACGCTCATCGTGCTCGGCGTGCTCACCATCGTGTTCGCGGCCATCGCCATCTGGCTCGACTCTCGCGCCGCCAAGCGCAACTGATCGAGCAGACGGCCGGAGCCCAGCCATTCCGAACGCTGGACTCCGGCCTCGCTTATTGCAACCGCACTATAAGCAACATAAGGATTCATCGTGCCATCCCATATCGCATTGCGCGGCCTTCCGATTGAAAACCTCAAACGCAAGCCGTTCCGCACCGGCGCACTGCTCGCCGTCGTCACCATCCTCGCGCTGACATTCTTCGGCGGCACCATGCTGACCATGAACCTCAACACTGGCATGACCAGTATGGAAAAGCGCCTGGGCGCCGACCTCATGGTCGTGCCGCAAAACACCGTGCAGAAGGCCGAAGCGCTGCTCACCAACGGCAATCCCAGCACTTTCTATTTCACCAAAGACATCGCCGACGAGGTCATGCAGGCCGACGGCATCGCACAGGCCACCGAACAGACCTATATATCATCGCTGGCCGCCGCCTGCTGTGCCGAAAAGCTGCAGATCATCGGTTACGACCCGGACACTGACTTCGTCATCGAACCATGGGTCGCCTCCCAGTTCGAAGGCCCCCTTGAAGACGGTCAGATGATTGCAGGCGCAAACGTCAACGTGTCCACCGACGGCACCATCGAACTCTACGGCCGTTCATGGCCGGTCGTCGCCCAGCTCGCCAACACCGGCACCAGCCTCGACAACTCGGTGTTCATCAACCAAAACACCGTGCCCGACATGGTCGCCGCCTCGGCCAAGGTCTCCAAGCAGGTCATGTCCGCCGAATATGCCGGCAAAGCCGTCTCCACCGTGATGATTAAGACGCAGCAGGGGTACGAAGCGCAGACCGTAGCTGAGAACATCAAGCGTCTTGATTCCCGATTCGCCGATTTGGGGTACGTATACCCCGGCGGCATCACCGCCAACACCAGAACTTCGCTGACCGCGCTTGTCACCTACCTCAAGATTTTCGTGGCGGTGATCTGGGTAATGGGCGTGATTGTGCTGCTCGCCGTATTCGCCTCGTCGGTGAACGAACGCAAACGCGAATTCGCGTCCCTGCGCATCATGGGCGCCACGCGCGGCATGTTGAATGCCATCATTCTGAAGGAATCCGCCATCATCGGTCTGATCGGTGGCGTAATCGGCGTCGGCGCGGCCAGCCTGGTGATTTTCCCATTCAGTTCGCTGATCGGCAAACAGCTTCAATTGCCGTATCTGCAAGCCAGCCCGGTTGCGGTGATCGGATTCATTGCCGTGACCATTGTGTGCTCTACGGTCATCGGCATCATCGGTTCGCTGGCCACCATGTGGCGTCTCGGCCGGCCCGAAGCCTACCTGACCCTGCGAGAGGGGGAGTGATATGACTGAGACAACTACGCCGCTTCAGCCGACCACGGTTGAGCCGACCAAGCTCCAGCCGACCACGCCAGCTCAGCCGAACGCGCCGACTGCGCCGGATTCGCCGCACGTAACCGAGACGCCCTCCCCGGACCATCTGCTGACCTTGACGGACCTGACCCGCCAGTTCGTCCGCCGCGGCACGCCGTTCGACGCCGTCAGCCACGTGAACCTCACCGTCGATGCCGGCGAATTCATCGCCATCGTCGGCCGGTCGGGCAACGGTAAAAGTACGTTGATCAACATGGTCGCTGGGCTGATTCGCCCGACCTCGGGAACCGTGAGCGTGGTTGGACGCAATGTGGCCGACTTGGGCGATAAAGCACTGTCCGTGCTGAGGAATCGCACCATCGGATTCGTGACTCAAAGCCAGACCCTGCTCGGCAACCTGACCGTGCTCGACAACGTGATTCTGCCCGCAACGATGTTTCCGGAGCCGCTGCCGTTCGCCCAAAACGCAGAAGCAACGGATGCCGTTGCTCAGGTGGGCGCTGTTGCGTCGACCGATGCCGTGGCACAAGCCGCTGCCACCAATGATGAAGCGGCCGCCGATTCAGCCGCCGACCCGTTCATGCCGGATGTCATTGCGCCAATCACAGACCAGGAAAACACGCCGTCAAACACGGCTGCGAGCCGTTCGGACCTGTTCGCCACCCGAGCTCGCACGCTGTTCACCCAGCTTGGTGTTGCCGATCTGGCAGACAGCTACCCGCGCGAGCTGTCCGGCGGTGAAATGCGGCGCGTCTCCATCGCCCGCGCGCTGATGAACCAGCCGAGCTTGCTCATCGCCGACGAGCCGACCGGCGACCTCGACCAAGAGAGCACCGACATCGTAATGCGTCTGCTCAGAGACCAAGCCAACAACGGCACGGCGATTCTCATGGTCACCCATGATCCCGATGCACTCGAATACGCAGATCGGGTGTATCGCATGGACGCCGGAGTGCTGTCCATAGCCTCGGTGTAATATGGTCTGCTGGTGTCTGCCAACAGGTAGATACCGTCTGGAGTCATAGCCCATCAGCGGGTCGGCGGTAGGTGATCGCAAGAAAACCAACCCGTTCGTGTTTATTCACGACGAAGCGCTGGGGAGGCCCGACTCAGCGCTTGTTAGGCATATGCAAGGCAAGCGTTCCGTTCAGATAACGACAGAAGGATTAATCCAATGACGAACGTTCAGCGTTCTCGCCGTCAGGTGCGTCTGTCTCGCGCCCTCGGCATCGCACTGACCCCCAAGGCTCAGCGCATCTTCGAAAAGCGTCCGTACGCTCCTGGCGAGCACGGCCGTGACCGCCGCCGCACCGAGTCCGATTACGCGGTGCGTATGCGCGAAAAGCAGCGTCTGCGCGCTCAGTACGGCATCTCCGAGAAGCAGCTTCGCGCCGCTTACGAGAAGGCCACCCGTACTGCCGGCCAGACCGGTAACGCCATGCTGACCGACCTCGAGACCCGTCTCGACAACCTGGTGCTGCGTGCCGGCTTCGCCCGCACCACCGCCCAGGCCCGTCAGTTCGTGGTGCACCGTCACATCCTCGTTGACGGCAACATCGTGGACCGCCCGTCCTACCGCGTCAAGCCCGGCCAGACCATTCAGGTGAAGGCCAAGAGCCAGACCATGGTTCCGTTCCAGATCGCCGCCGAAGGCGTGCACCGTGACGTGCTGCCTGCGGTCCCCGGCTACCTCGACGTGAAC
>OGOT01002076.1_pt1 | contig 10177 bp, 6 predicted proteins | sample 1552791 | NCBI WGS metagenome assembly OGOT01 (sample SAMEA2580160, study PRJEB22360) | human gut metagenome | biome: human gut; feature: human-associated habitat; material: faeces | place: Denmark | collected 2008/2010
ACCACCGTCACGGCGGTGAGGGAGCGGCTGATTGAGATTTTGAACGAAACCCAAATACATAAGGAAAATTTATAAGCGCAGGAGTGAGTATTATGAAAGTGATTTTATTGGCCGACGTTAAGGGCGCCGGAAAAAAGGGCGAGCTGGTCAACGCGTCTGACGGCTATGCCAGGAACTACCTGATTCCCAGAAAGCTTGCCAAGGAGGCTAACGCCCAGGCGATGAACGAGCTGAAAAATGCCGAGGCCTCTAAGCAGCACAGGATCGAGGTGGAGAAGGCGAACGCCAGCGAGGCGGCGAAAAAAATCGATGAAAAGACCATCAAAATGACCGCGAAGGCCGGCCAGGGCGGCCGGCTGTTCGGCTCCGTTACCGCCAAGGAAATTACCGAGGAGCTGAAAAAGCAGTACGGCGTGGATGTGGATAAGCGGAAAATCGAGCTGGACGGGGACATCAAGGCGTTCGGCACCTACCGCTGCGAGGTCAAGCTTTACACCGGCATCAGCGCCAAGGTGTATGTGGTGGTGACGGAGGCCTAAGGGCTTCCGCGGGCCGAATGGGACGGATAGGAGATATCCGTCCTTTTTCCATCAAAGAGAGGAGGAGAGCGCATGGCTGATATTTCAGTGACCTCCGGCTACGACGGGCTGAACCTGCCCTACAGTCCGGAGGCGGAGCAGTCTGTTTTGGGAGCGGTCCTGCTGGATTCCTCCTGCTTGGACCGAATCGCGGAGATCCTTCCGAGGGCCGAATACTTCCACCTGGCCAACCACCGGATGATTTACGACGCTATGCTGGAAATGTTCACCCTGGGCCAGCCGGTGGATTTCGTCACCGTGCTGGACAAGCTGAAGCAGAACCCGGCCTTTGACCAGGTGAATGGGAAAACCTATCTTTTGCAGCTGGCTCAGATCGTGCCTTCGGTCTCCAATGTGGAAACCTACGCGGGCATCGTCCGGGATAAATACGACATCCGCACTCTGATCACTACCGCCAGAGATATCCTGGAGGAAGCCTCTGAGGGAGGAGACGACGCGGCCACCCTGCTGGATTCGGCGGAGCAGCGGATTTTTGATATCCGCCGGGGAAAAAATATGCAGGGCTTGCAGAGGATCAACGAGGTTATTATCGAGACCTTTGACCGGCTGGACCTTCTCAATTCCCCGGACAGCGACCAGTTTAAGAGCATTTCCACCGGGATCCGGGATTTGGATGAAACCATCACCGGCCTGAACCGTTCCGACCTGATTCTGCTGGCGGCCCGTCCCGGTATGGGAAAAACCAGCTTCGCACTGAATATCGCTAACCACGTGGCGGTGAAGGAAAAAAAGAGGGTAGCCTTTTTCTCGCTGGAAATGACCAAGGAGCAGCTGGCCTCCCGTATGCTTTCCACCGAGGGCGAGGTAGGCGGCACTAAGCTGCGGACCGGCAAGCTCACCGAGGACGAATGGGTCCGGCTTATCGAGGCGGGGGATATTCTCTCGAAGACCCAGATTTATTTTGACGATACCCCCGGCATCACTGTGCCGGAGATGAAAGCTAAGCTGCGCCGGCTGAAGGACGTGGATCTGGTAATTATCGACTATTTGCAGCTGATGTCCGGCGCCAAGCGGATTGACAACCGGGTGCAGGAAATTTCTGAGATTACCCGAAATTTGAAGATTATGGCCAAGGAGATCAACGTGCCGGTAATCACCCTGTCCCAGCTGTCCCGTGCCAGCGAGCAGCGTACGGAGCACCGCCCGGTGCTTTCCGATCTGAGAGATTCCGGATCTATCGAGCAGGACGCGGATATCGTTTTGTTCCTGTACCGCCCGGATTACTACAATACCGACGACGCGCCCAGCGACGATAAAAACAGCGGCGAATGCATTGTGGCGAAAAACCGCCACGGCGAGGCGAGGACTGTCCAGCTTCATTGGCAGGGCGAGTTTATGCGTTTTACCGCTATGGAGGGCGGCCGCAGTGATTACTAAGGTTTTGAAGACCATTGAAGCCTATCAAATGCTTTCTCCCGATTCCGCCGTGGTGGCCGGGGTTTCCGGGGGAGCCGATTCCATGGCGCTTCTTCACGTTTTGCAGAGCTGGCGAAAGGACTGGCCGGAGCTGAAGGTGACGGCGGCCCATGTAAACCACTGCCTGCGGGGAGCGGAGGCGGACCGGGATGAGGAACACGTAAGGCGGTACTGTCAAAGGGAGGGCATCCCTCTGGAGGTGCTGAAAATCGATGTCCGGGAGGAGGCCGCGAAGCGTAAGCTGGGGTTGGAAGCCTGCGGCAGAGCCGTACGCTACGAGTTTTTCCGGCGGCTGGCCGGGGAAAACGGAGTGATCGCCACGGCCCACACCCTTTCCGATTTGGCGGAGACGGTGCTGCTCCACCTGACCCGGGGAACCGGGCTCAAGGGGCTGTGCGGGATTCCGCCGGTGCGGGAGAACATCGTCAGGCCTCTGATCGACTGCAGCCGGCGGGAAATCGAGGATTACTGCCGGGAGCATAAAATCCCTTATGTCACCGACAGCACCAATTTGGAAGCCAGGTATTCCAGGAATAAGGTGCGCCTTCAGGTGCTTCCGGCCTTGAAGGAGATCAATCCAGCCTTCGAGGAGGCCGTGGGCCGTATGGCCCAAAGCCTGCGGGAAGACGACGGCTGCCTTTGTGAGGAAGCCCGGGAGCTTCTGGGCCGGGCGGCGCTGGAAAAGGGCGGATGGAGCTGTTCTTTCCCGGGGCAGAAAGCCGGTGAGAATCCGGGCGATCCGTCTTTTGCAGGGCGCTTCCAGGCCGGAGGCCCGGCATTTGGAGGAGATCGACCGGATCATACTGGCCGGCCAGGGGGGCGTCAGCGTGCCGGGAGGGCTGGATTTTCACGCAAACCGTGGCGTTCTGAGAACCGTGCCCCATAAAAAGAGAAAAATTCCCCAGTAAATTCACAAATTGTTATTCAATAATTTCGTTTAGTGTGGTACAATAAGCCGAAAGGCTGACTTCAAAAAGGGCAGAGGAGTTATGGACATGAAGTGTGAAAATGTAGAACGGATCTTATTGAGCCGTGAGGATCTGGATCGGATTACCAAAAATTTGGGGGAACAAATCACCAAGGACTATCAGGGCAAAAAGCTTTTGATGGTGGGAATCTTAAAGGGCTGCTTTATGTTTATGGCGGATCTGATGCGGTATGTGGAGCTGCCCTGCCAAATGGACTTTATGATCTGCTCCAGCTATGGGGCGGGCACCGAGTCCAGCGGCCAAATTAAAATAGTCAAGGATTTATCCGTTCCTATCCAGGACTGCCATGTCCTGATTGTGGAGGATATTATCGATAGCGGCAACACCTTGTGTTATGTGAAAAACCTGCTCAAAGAGAGAGGCTGTAAAAGCATTAAGCTTTGCACCCTGTTTGACAAGCCTTCCCGCAGGGAAGCGCCTGTTTACGCTGATTACATAGGCTACGAGGTAGCCAATGAATTTATCGTAGGCTATGGGCTGGATTTCAACGAGCGTTACCGCAATTTGCCTTATGTGGGAGTTTTGAAGCCGGAAGCCTATCAACTTTAATGGATAGAACAGCCTGTTTCCGGTAATTTTAAAGGTGAAGGAGTGGTTCCTCATTGGAAAATAAAAAAAGTTGGCGCAGCTTACTGCTGTATCTGGGCATCCCTATTGTCATTATCATTATTATCGTGCTGGTCATCGGGAACATGCCCCAGAAAACCATGAAATATTCTGAAATCCTCAATTACTTCGAGACGCAGCAGGTAACGGAATTCGACCTGGATTTAGGCTCCGGCGCCATGGTTCTCACCCTCAACGACGGTGACGAAAGCAAAAAGAAAGAGCCGACCCAGATTCAGTATTCGGTTCCCAGCATAAATTTTTTATACGAAGATATTAAGCCTTATATCGAAGAATACAACAAGGACCATCCCGACGCCAAGATGGTGTATAACTATCAGCGGCCCAGAGATAATTCCTGGCTGACCGCTTTGCTTCCCACCGTCCTTTTGTTCGCGGGAATCGGCGTTTTCTATTGGATCTTTATGAAAAAGTTTGCCGCTATGGGTATGGGCGGCGACTCCAAGCAGATGAATTTCGGCAAGGCGAAAATCAAGGATATGAACGACGAGAAGCGCAAGACCACCTTTGCCGATGTGGCCGGCGCGGATGAGGAAAAGGAAGAGCTCAGAGAGATCGTGGAGTTTCTGAAGAACCCTAAACGGTTTAATGAGCTGGGCGCCAGAATCCCCAAGGGCGTTTTGCTGGTGGGCCCTCCCGGAACAGGTAAAACCCTGTTGGCCAGGGCGGTAGCCGGAGAGGCCGGCGTGCCCTTCTTCTCTATTTCCGGTTCCGACTTTGTGGAAATGTTTGTAGGCGTCGGCGCCTCCCGTGTGAGAGACCTGTTCGACCAGGCGAAGAAAAATTCCCCCTGTATCATCTTTATCGATGAGATCGACGCGGTGGGACGTCAGCGCGGCGCAGGCTTAGGCGGAGGCCACGACGAAAGAGAACAGACCCTGAACCAATTGCTGGTGGAAATGGACGGCTTCGGCGCCAACGAGGGCGTCATTATGATCGCCGCCACCAACCGTCCCGATATCCTGGATCCTGCCCTGATGCGTCCCGGACGTTTCGACCGCCAGGTTATGGTAGGTGCGCCGGATATCAAGGGAAGAGAAGAAATCCTGAAGGTCCACGCGAAGGGAAAGCCCCTGGCGCCGGACGTGAATCTAAAGACGATCGCGGCCTCTACCGCCGGCTTTGTAGGCGCGGATTTGGAAAATCTGCTGAACGAAGCGGCTTTGCTGGCGGCACGCAAGAACTTAAAGGCCATCACCCAGACCGAGATCGAGGAGGCCACCATTAAGGTGGTGGTAGGCACTGAGAAGAAGTCCAGAGTCATGACGGAAAAGGAAAAGACTCTGACCGCTTATCATGAGGGCGGCCATGCTGTCGCGACCTATTACTGCTCCACCCAAGACCCGGTGCATCAGATTTCCATTATTCCCCGCGGTATGGCCGGCGGCTACACCATGAGCATTCCCACTGAGGACCGGAACTACCGCTCCCGTAAGGAGATGGAGGAAAACATCGTCACCCTGCTGGGCGGACGCGTGGCGGAGGCCCTGGTGCTGGGGGATATTTCCACCGGCGCTTCCAACGATATTGAGCGCGCTACCCAGATCGCCCGGGCTATGGTCACAAAATACGGCATGAGCGAGCGTCTTGGGCCGATCTGCTATGGTTCGGACAACAACGAGGTGTTTATCGGCCGGGATATGGGCCACATGAAAAATTATTCTGAAAAGATCGCCGCGGAAATCGACGAGGAGATTCAGAAAATTGTGGGCCGCGGCTATCAGAAGACGGAGCAGCTGTTAAACGAGCACATGGATAAGCTCCATAAGGTAGCCCAATTCCTGTTTGTCAATGAAAAGAGGAGCGGCGCCGAGTTTAAGGAGCTGATGGAGGCTCCCGCTCCGGAAAAGCTGGAGGAGCCCGACCCTCAGCCGCTGCCTGGTGAGTCTGAGAAAGAAGAGGCTTCAGCGCAGGAGGAACGGACGGAGGAAGCTCCGGCAGAAGGAACAAAAGAATAAGGATAAAATTCAGGGGATGGAACGGGATTTTCCCAGCCTGCCGCGATACGGGGCTGGGAAAAATCAGCCATCCCCTCGCTTTTGCGATTTTTCCCTTCAAGCCCGGCAGCCTTGCCGGGCTTCTGCTGAGCCCGGCGGCTCCCAGAGGAAAAGGATCCGCGGCGGCGCCATGAAGGCCGGACCGTGCGCCGGTTCGGCCGGGAGGCGTGGAAGACGGGAGGATAGGCATTTTCCGCTTTTTTCGGGGAGCGTCCGCTCCTAGATCTTGATTTTGCTTGACATTGAGACCCAAAATAAGGTAATGTATAATTTGTATGAGATTTTGAAAGAATCCTTTTCAGAGGTTTGTATGCATATAGGAGGGCGCGTATGGCGAAGAAGGCAGTGGAATATGGGAACGAAAGTATTTCGTCCCTAAAAGGCGCGGACCGGGTCCGGAAACGTCCGGCGGTCATTTTCGGCTCCGACGGCATTGAGGGATGCCAGCACTCGATTTTTGAGATCCTCTCCAATTCGATTGACGAGGCGAGAGAGGGCTTTGGGCGGGAGATCGTGCTGACCCGGTTTGAGGACGGCTCCATTGAGGTGGAGGATCACGGGAGAGGTATTCCGGTGGACTACAATAAAAACGAGGACCGGTACAACTGGGAGCTGGTGTTCTGCGAGCTGTACGCCGGCGGCAAATATAACAACGCTTCCGCGGAAAGCTACGAGTATTCCCTGGGCCTGAACGGCCTGGGCTTGTGCTCTACCCAGTACGCATCGGAATATATGGATGTGGATATCCGCCGGGATGGGCTCCGGTACACGCTCCATTTCGAGCATGGGGAAAACGTGGGCGGACTCCACAAGGAGCCTTACGCAAAAAAGGACACCGGCTCTAAAATCAAATGGAAGCCGGACCTTCAGGTTTTCACCGATATTGACGTGCCGGTAGCTTATTTTCTGGATATGATCAAACGCCAGGCTATTGTCAACGCGGGAGTCAAATTCGTGTTCCGCAACCAGGCAGGCCGGAGCTTTGAGGAGACGGTTTTTAATTATCAGGACGGGATCACCGACCATGTGAAGGAGCTGGCGGGGGAGGACGCCCTGACCCCGGTGCAGAGCTGGCAGGCGGAAAAAAAGGTGAGGGACCGGGCGGACAAACCAGAGTACAAATGCAAAATCAACGTGGCCCTGACCTTTTCCAATAAGATCAGCGTAGCGGAATATTATCACAACTCCAGTTGGCTGGAGCACGGCGGCGCGCCGGAAAAGGCAGTGCGAAACGCCTTTGTTTACCAAATCGACAGCTATTTGAAGCAGACGGGGAAATACAATAAAAATGAGAGCAAAATCACCTTTGCCGACGTAGAGGACTGTCTGGTGATCGTGATATCCAGCTTTTCCAGCGTCACCTCCTATGAAAATCAGACGAAAAAGGCTATCACCAATAAGGGAATCCAGGAGGCAATGGTGGAGATGCTCCGGCATCAGCTGGAGATCTATTTTATCGAGAACCCTCTGGACGCGGACAAGATTGCCGGCCAGGTGCTGATCAATAAGCGCAGCCGCGAGGATGCGGAAAAAACCAGACTGAACCTGAAGAAGAAGCTGACCAGCAACATGGATATTACCAGCCGGGTGGCCAAATTTGTGGATTGCCGCAGCAAGGACGTAAATCTTCGGGAGCTTTTCATTGTGGAGGGTGATTCCGCTCTTGGCGCCTGCAAGCAGGCCCGGGATCCGGATTTCCAGGCGATCATTCCCATACGGGGTAAAATTTTAAACTGCTTAAAGGCGGACTACGATAAGATTTTTAAAAACGACATTATCACCGATCTGATTAAGGTGCTGGGCTGCGGCGTTCAGGTAAAAAGCAAGGCCAACAAGGATCTGGCCTCCTTTGACCTGAATCAGCTTCGCTGGAGCAAGGTGATCCTGTGCACCGACGCCGACGTGGACGGCTTCCAGATCCGTACCTTACTGCTGACTATGATCTATCGGCTGACCCCCGCGCTTATTGAGGCGGGTAAAGTGTTTATTGCGGAATCTCCCTTGTATGAGATTACCTCGAAAACCGACACCTATTTTGCCTATACGGAAGCGGAAAAGCAAAAATTTCTGGATCAGCTGGAGGCTGAGGGAGGCAGGTTCACCATTCAGCGCTCCAAGGGACTGGGTGAGAATGAGCCGGATATGATGAACCTGACCACCATGAATCCCCAAACCCGCCGGCTGATCAAGGTGATGCCTACGGATATGGAAAAAACTGTCGAGATGTTCGACTTGCTGCTGGGGGACAACCTAAGCGGCCGAAAGGACTACATCGCGGAAAACGGACACTTATATTTGGATGTGGCGGATGTTTCGTAACCGGCTTTCTCCCGCGGAAGCCGCCCAGGGCTTGGCTTCTGTTTTTAATATTTTAATTTTAAAACGCAGGCGGATTGCTGAGCCGGCGCGCCTGGGCCGGGAGAGGCGATTGCCTCGGGCCTGGACGGCGCAGGAAATCTGCGTCCGGAAAAGTGCCTGCCAGCCGCTTTTCTCCTATTGCTTTTCCGCTCAAACCGGCGGCAAGGCGCTTGGATCAGGCTGGCCGCTGTTCGGGAGAGCCGAACAGCGCGGCGGGATTTTTTCCCGTGGGGAACCGGCAGCCTGGATATTTTAGCGGCGCCGTAAGCCGCCCTGTGTATGGCGCGGGACCGGCAATGCTTTATCCAGCTTCCCGATGACTGCCCGTTCTCTCTTTTCAGCCGCTTTCCGGCACATTTGCATTTTTATTTCAGCCTGGCAGAGCAGCTTTGAATCATAATGAACCATAGGAACGACATTTTAAGCGGAGATGATGACGTGGCTCCAAGAAAAAAGAAGACTGCCCCTAAGCCCCTGCCTCAAACCCATGGGGTGATCGAAGGGGCTGGGTCGGTAGTGGAACAAGAGATCGACCATACCCTCGAAACCAACTATATGCCCTACGCCATGAGCGTAATTTTATCCCGTGCCCTGCCGGAGATCGACGGGTTTAAGCCGTCACACCGGAAATTGTTATACACAATGTATAAAATGGGGTTATTAAACTCTGGGAGAACAAAATCCGCCAACATTGTGGGACAGACCATGAAATTGAATCCTCATGGAGAGGGCGCCATTTATGATACCATGGTGCGCCTGAGCCGGGGCTACGAGGCCCTGCTGCATCCCTTTGTGGACAGCAAGGGAAACTTCGGTAAATTTTATTCCCGGGATATGGCCTGGGCTGCCTCTCGTTACACGGAGGCGAAGCTGGACGCCATCGCCCAGGAGCTGTTCCGGGACATCGATAAGGACACCGTGGATTTTGTGGACAACTACGACAATACCATGAAGGAGCCGTCCCTGCTGCCGGCCACTTTCCCCACGGTGCTTGTCAACGCCAATACCGGCATCGCTGTGGGTATGGCAAGCTCGATCTGCCCCTTTAACTTAAAGGAGGTCTGCGAGACTACCATCGGCTTGATACGGGATCCGGACTTTGACGTGATGTCCACCCTGCTGGCGCCGGATTTCCCCGGCGGCGGACAGATTATCTGCGACCGGAACGCCTTAAAGCAGGTGTACGCCACCGGCCGCGGCGGCATCAAGGTGCGGGCGCGGTATTCCTACGACCAGTCCGCTAACTGCATAGACGTGACCAGCATCCCTCCTACGACCACCTGCGAGGCCATCATCGAGAAAATCATCGAACTGGTAAAGCAGGGCAAGCTGAAGGAGATTGCGGATATCCGGGATGAAACTGGGCTGGACGGCTTGAAAATCACCATTGATTTGAAGCGGAGCGTGGATCCGGAAAAGCTGATGCTGAAGCTTTTCCGCATGACGCCTCTGGAGGATACCTTCTCCTGCAACTTTAACGTGCTGATCGCCGGAGTGCCCAGTGTGCTGGGAATCCGGGAGCTTCTCGGTGAATGGATCGCTTTCCGTATCGAATGCGTCCGCCGCAGGACTTATTTTGACCTGCAGAAGAAGAAGGACAAGCTCCATCTGCTGAAGGGGCTGAAACGGATTCTTCTGGATATCGACAAGGCGGTAAGGATCGTCCGGGAAACCGAGGAAGAGTCCGAGGTGGTTCCCAATCTGATGATCGGATTCGGCATCGACGAAATCCAGGCGGAGTTCGTGGCAGAGATCAAGCTGCGCCATTTGAACCGGGAGTATATTTTAAAGCGCACCCAGGAAACCGAGCAGCTGGAGACGGAGATCGCCGAGCTGCAGGCTGTCATGGACAGCAAAAGCAAGGTCAAGGGCATTATTGTCAGCGAGCTGAACGACGTGATAAAAAAATACGGCAGGCCCAGAAAGAGTATGCTGGTTTATCCCGGCGAGATCCAGGAATATGAGCCGGAGGATGATATTCCGGATTATCCTGTGACATTATTCTTCACCAAGGAGGGCTACTTTAAAAAGATTACGCCCCAGTCTCTGCGGATGAGCGGGGAGCAGAAGCTGAAGGAGGAGGATTCCATCGTGCAGACGGTGGAGGCGACCAATAACACAGAGCTTTTGTTCTTTACCGACCGGTGTCAGGTGTATAAAACCAGGGCCAGCGAATTCGCGGATACGAAGG
>OGOT01002079.1_pt1 | contig 10174 bp, 9 predicted proteins | sample 1552791 | NCBI WGS metagenome assembly OGOT01 (sample SAMEA2580160, study PRJEB22360) | human gut metagenome | biome: human gut; feature: human-associated habitat; material: faeces | place: Denmark | collected 2008/2010
AATGTATTCTTGTTGCCGTTTTCTTCAGCTTCCCGTTCTTTTTCTTCCAGTGCATTGGTGATATTGTAAACCAGTTCCGTATACATTGGAATGGTGATATTTTGCAGCGCATTTGCCCGCTTCTGTGTCTTTTTAATGTTAGTGGCAAGGCGATATGCTGCGTTTTCCACCATGGAAAGTTTTACCGTCAGATCTTTTACTTTTCGGAATGCATCTGCAGCCAGGTCTGCGCTCTCGCGGGTTGTACTGAAAGCGTAGGTCGGCGCAGGCACGGAAGGGGTGTATTTTACGTGGGGAATCTCGGTTCCCATAATACTTCTGGTCTGAATGGTGATGGAGTTTTCAATCGGAACGGTATAGGCAATCTGAGAGACCATGTTGATACCATGCTCGATATTGGCACGCTGCAGGCACTGATACGCATAGGTAAAGGTGCTGTCGATCTCATCCTGGATATCTCGTGCCTCATCGATCAGGTCCATCAGTTCCCGGATCAGAATGTTTCGTTTTTTGTCCATCAGTTCATAGCCTTGTTTTGCAAGGGTGAGGGAATTTTTGGCAAGCATGAGATTCCCTTTGGTAGGAAATGTACGCGGATCCATAGAATCCCTCCTTTAGTTCTGATTTGCGATGGAGCCCGGACTGGATGTGGCAGTCGTGGTGTCATCGTAAATTGTTGGGTGATAGTATTTATCCAGAATCTTCGTATCCACACGATCCAGCTCTTCTTTTGGAAGACGTCCCAGAAGTTCCCATCCAAGGTTCAGGGTTTCTTCCATGGTGCGGTTTTCTTCCGGACCCTGCCCGATATATTTCTCTTCAAATTCTTTTCCGAATGCCAGATACTGTTTGTCAATCGGGGAGAGTTCATCTTCTCCGATAACAGAAGCCAGGTTTCTTGCATCGCCTACTTTGGCGTAAGCAGAGAATAACTGGTTTGCCAGATCCTGATGATCCTCTCTTGTGTATCCGGCTCCGATTCCGTCCTTCATCAGACGGGAAAGAGAAGGCAGGATACTGATCGGCGGATAGATGGACTGTCCGTTTAAGGTGCGGTCCAGAACAATCTGTCCTTCGGTAATGTATCCGGTCAGGTCAGGAATCGGGTGCGTGATATCATCGTTTGGCATGGTCAGGATCGGAATCTGGGTTACAGAACCCGGTTTGCCTTTTACGATACCTGCACGTTCGTACAGGGTTGCAAGCTCACTGTACAGATAACCCGGATAACCTTTACGGGACGGAATCTCACCTTTGGAGGAGGAAACCTCTCGCATGGCCTCGCAGAAGGATGTGATGTCTGTCAGGATGACCAGGATGTGCATTCCTTTTTCAAAAGCAAGATACTCTGCGGCAGTGAGGGCGATCTTCGGTGTAAGAAGACGTTCAACAACCGGATCATTTGCAAGATTCAGGAACATAACTACATGGTCTGCAGCACCGCTTTCCTCGAAGGTACGGCGGAAAAATTCCGCTACGTCATATTTGACACCCATTGCCGCGAAAACAATGGCAAAATCTTCATCAGAGTCCTCTCCCAGAGAAGCCTGCTGTACGATCTGTGCAGCCAGCTTGTCGTGTGGAAGACCATTTCCGGAAAAGATCGGAAGCTTCTGTCCTCGAATCAGGGTGGTCAGTCCGTCGATTGCGGAAATACCGGTGTTGATATAGTTTCGGGGATATTCACGTGCTACCGGGTTCAGCGGCAGACCATTGATGTTTAATTTTACATCTGGGGTGATGTCCCCCAGACCGTCGATGGGCTGTCCGATACCGTTAAAGGTTCGTCCGAGGATTTCCGGGGAAAGTCCGATCTCCATGGGACGTCCGGTCAGCCGGGTATGGGTGTTGCCTAAGGACATACCGTCTGTTCCTTCAAAAACCTGGATAACAGCCTTGTCCTCATAAATCTCAATAATACGGCCGATCTTGCGAGTCCCGTCATCCATGTGAAATTCTACGATTTCCTCATAGGAGGCATTCTTGACGCCTTCCAGGACCACCAGAGGTCCGTTTATTTCGCTTAAGCCTAAATATTCAATTGCCATAAACTTCTCCTCTCTGTTACGACTCATAGCCGGTTATGGCTATGAATGTAACTGTTCCGGCATCAGCCGTTTTTTTCCATTATGTTATCATAGAAAGTATCAATGTCCTGCTTGTATTGGTCGAATTTATCAAGCTGATTATTTGCCACATCATATTTAATGGAAATAATTTTTTCAAAAATGTTGTTCCCCTCTTTCAGTACGGAAACCGGCATTCCACGGTTGATGAGTGCACGGCATTTTTCATAAAGATAGAGGATCGTTTCCATCATTTTAAACTGTTTTTCCATTGGTACGCAGGTGTCTTCTGCGTGAAAAGCGTTCTGCTGGAGGAAGCCCAGACGGATGACTCTGGCAATTTCCAGCGTCAGTTTCTGGTCATCCGGAAGAACGTCGCTTCCGATCAGCTTGACGATCTCCATCAGAGAGCTCTCCTGATTCAGGATTGCCATGAGCTGATTCCTGTCTGCTACAAATTTCGGGGAAACATGTTCTCTGTACCATGGAGTCAGGTCTTCCAGATATTCACTGTAGCTGGTGAGCCAGTGGATTGCCGGGAAGTGACGGGCATAGGCAAGGGATTTGTCCAGTCCCCAGAAACAGCGGACGAAGCGCTTGGTATTCTGTGTGACAGGCTCTGAGAAATCACCACCCTGTGGAGAAACTGCTCCGATAATGGAGACAGAGCCTTCGGTTCCGTTTAAGTTCTGCATCATTCCTGCACGTTCATAGAATGCGGACAGCTTGGATGCCAGATATGCAGGGAAACCTTCCTCTGCAGGCATTTCCTCCAGACGGCCGGACAGTTCTCGAAGAGCTTCTGCCCAACGGGAAGTGGAGTCTGCCATGATAGCTACGTCGTAACCCATGTCCCGGTAATATTCCGCAAGAGTTACACCTGTATAAATAGAAGCTTCACGCGCCGCAACAGGCATGTTGGAAGTATTGGCGATCAATGTGGTTCTGTCCATCATCAGGTTTCCGGATTTCGGGTCGATCAGTTTACTGAAATCTTCCAGAACCTGAGTCATCTCGTTTCCACGTTCTCCGCATCCAATGTAGATGATAATGTCTGCATCAGACCATTTTGCAATCTGATGCTGAGTCATGGTCTTACCTGTACCGAAACCTCCCGGAACAGCGGCTGTACCGCCCTTGGCAATCGGGAAAAGAGTGTCCAGGATACGCTGGCCTGTGACAAGCGGGACGCTTGCGGGGAAACGTTTGTGGGTTGGTCTCGGGATACGGATCGGCCATTTCTGTGCAAGTGCCAGATCTTTGGTGGTTCCGTCTGCGAACTGAATGGTTACGATCGGTTCCAGAATGGTGTATGCTCCGTCAGATGCCGCGTGGATAACTGTGGCTTCTGTAAGATTCGGAGGAACCATGGATTTATGGAGAATGGAGTCTGTTTCCTGAGTTTCTGCGATAACAGAGCCGGGACCTACAACATCTCCTTCTTTTACTATGATGTGAGTGTTCCATTTTTTTTCTGTGTCAAGAGAATCAACGCTGACACCTCGTGAAATATATTTGCCTGAGGCTTTGGCGATCTCTTCCAGAGGACGCTGGATACCATCAAAAATATTGTGGATGATTCCAGGTCCCAAAAGTACAGAAATGGCATCTCCGGTTCCTGTAACTGTATCGCCTGGTTTCAGTCCTGTAGTCTCCTCGAAAACCTGTACGGTGGTCATGCCTTTCTTCAGGCCGATGATCTCACCTACCAGATGTTCCGGACCTACATAGACCATCTCGGAAATCTTAAATCCGCTGTCGCCCTTCAGATAAATGACGGGGCCGTTGACACCGTAGATAATACCTGTATTACTCATGTTCTGGTCCTCCGTCAAACTTGAATTCTTTGTATGCTGCCTCAAAATTTCCTGCAAAAGAGTGATCGATCAGGATGTTTTTCTGAGGAATCGTAGCGCGGATACCGCCAAGAAAAGAGTCCTTTGCAAGCTGGATAGCAGTACCTGTTGTATGCTGAAGTTTCTCTGCAAGAGATCTGTCCTCCGGAGAGAGATAGATGGTAATCTCATCATTTCCCGCGAAATCCAGAGCTTCTTTGATCTTAGCAGTTAAATAGTTCTCATACTCCGGAGTTTTGGTAAAGGATTCCAGAAGTCCTTTTACTTCGGAGAAAATTTTCTCTTTTAATTCGTTTTGTTTTCTGGTCCAGTCACGCTTGATCGTGAGCTGTTCTGCGGAGAGAGCCTTGTTTATTTCACGTCGGGCGCTGGCAGTTTCCGCTTTGATCTGTGTCTGGGCGTTTTCTTCACTGAGAGTTTTGTGTTCTTCTGCCATTTTCTCCAGAGCCGCTTTATGCTCATCGAGAATGGCGGCAGCTTTTTCGTGGGCTTCCTCTACAGTGATATCATAAAAATGGCTGAGTTTTTCATCAATTGTCATGTTAACACCTGCCTGTAATATTTAGATTGTAACTGTTTTACAGTTTTAAACCAATAGCTTCATTCACATATGAAGTGATAAAATCCGGTTTGCGGCCAGTACCGTGCCTGTCGGGAATTTCAATGATCAGAGGGGTTTTGTGATGAAGCTTTACATCATCTATAATTTCGGGAAACTCCCGGCCGAATTTCTCGGTCAGGAGTATGATTCCGATTTCTTTATTGGAAATAGCTTTCTGCAAAGCATCTTTTAATTCATCATGTGTGTGTACGACCACGCCCTCCACACCTGCCAGTCTCATCCCTGTGTAGGTATCGATATTGTCGCTGATCAAAAACATCTGCATCTTATAACTGTCCCAGGATCATGAAGGAGATGATCAGTCCATAAAGGGCAACACCTTCTGCAAGACCTACGAAAATAAGGGATTTACCAAGGATACTCTGATCCTCGCTGATAGCACCTAAGGCTGCGCTTGCCGCACTGGCAACGGCAATACCACCACCGATACAGGAAAGTCCGGTTACAAGAGCTGCTGCGATATAACCCATACCTGTTGCAAGTGTGCCTTCAGAGCCTGCAGCGGCCTGTACGGAAGAAGCACCTGTGAACATAACTGCAATGGCGATAAGCATGGTTCCAAAGAAGAAGAATGCGTTTACACCGAGAGCTGTTTTGTAACGTCCGCGGTTTTTTTCACCGATGAGATAGTAGCCAAATGGAAGAATGATGCTGAGTACCAGTGCGATTGCTAAAATGATCTGTGCGATTGTTGTCATAATTAAATCTCCTCTTAGTTCTTGATTTTGCTGTTCATATATATCATATTTATTCGGCTTCGAATATCTGGCTGACCGACAGATATGGGTTTCCCGGGGATGATATATAAATGAAAATAGTATAATTTCTAATGATCTTTCTGTCTATTTTACAGAGCGGAACGGCTCAAATTTACGTCCTGTACCTTTGTAGAAGCGGCTGAACATTTCATAATATTCCAGACGAAGCACCTGGATACCTACGATCAGGCCCTCCATACCACATACAAAAAGGTTTCCCAGAACTACTACTATCCAGTTCAGGTTTCCGCTTTCTGCGCCTGCAAGCATGAGAACGACTTCCATCATCGCTGCATGGCTGACTGCGAAAGCTCCGATACGGACGAAGGAAAGGGTATTGGAGAAGTAGCTTAACAGGACTTCAAACATTTCAAAAAGTCCCTGTACAATGAACATTCCCTTCTCTTTCGGCATAACTTCTGATTTCTTCTCAATGAGGGCTGTAAGTGGCTCTTTCAGGAAGATTAGGATCAATGGTACGCCGAACATGATAAACAGTACGATTCCGCCGGGAAGTGTTTTGCCATTCAGTATAAGTGCAATGGAGACAACTGCAGAGCCGTAGAATACCAGACCGGCCACTGAGTTTGTATCAAACCAGATGTGTTCTACGTCTCTGGCTTTCCAGGCGTTCAGAATGTTAAATACCATACATAAAAGGATCAGGCACATACCAAAACCAATGGCAACAATAAATACCGTATTCAGCTTTCCGATAAACGGAACTGACATCATATTGTTCATCGGGCGAAGCCACAGGGCAGGTATCACATCTTCGAATCCGAAGATACTTCCGAACATAAATCCGAAGATTGTGGAGAACACACCTGCACAACTGATAATGCCTGCCAGTGTGATATGTTTGAATTTATAAAGCAGGAAACCTCCGATAAAGAGCAGCAATCCCTGTCCCACATCACCGAACATTGCACCGAAAATAAAGGAATAAGTCAGTGCTACAAACCATGTGGGATCCATCTCGTTATAGGCCGGAAGACCATACATCTTAATGTACATTTCAAATGGTTTAAACAGTTTCGGGTTCTTCAGTTTCGTTGGCGGCTGCTGGTGTATACCTGGCTTCAGATGTTCGTCCTCTTCACCGTCAATAATACAGAAAATGCGGCTGTCGTCTTTGATATCATTCTGGAAAGAATGGGCATCTTTCTCTGTCATCCATCCACATAAGATATAGAAAACGTCTTTATCCCCATGTGTACATGCCGCAAGTCTGCGCACATCAAAGTTACCGGAAAGCTGTGCGATAGCATTGCGGGAGGCAACAATATCTTTCTGGTTTCTAAGAAGAAAATCTGCTTTTTTCTGATCGGCAGATGCCAGATCAGCAGCAGCTCTGTTGCGTGTTTCAGTCAGTTGTTCGAAAGCTTCTTTTGCTGTTCCCTCATAAGTATCCGGCATATAAATACGCTCGAAGTGCATGGAAGAATAGACGGCTTTTACTTTCTGGGCTTCGTGCTCTGGGACAAAATACAGACCCCAGACATACTGGTCATCTTCATCACATTTAATGAAAATTGTGTCCAGATTTTCGTAAATATACTTTTCAAATTTCTGGTAATATTCCTTCTCAATCCTTCCGAAACGGAAGTGGATGAACTGGAATTTCAGGATTGAGGAAATATTGTAATTAATATTTCTGAATGGACGGATCACTCGCAGAGATTCATCCAGAGCTGCAAGCTGACTCTCCAGATCAGCACGTTTATTGCTTAGTTCCTGATAATCAGACTGAATCCGGCGGATTGTATTTAAAGCCTGTTCAGTATCCATGGGTTTGGCAGAAATCTTCTCCGGATCTGCCAGTTCATCATAGAAACTGTTGGCAGTAGAGAGTGCTTCCTTATATGGATTGATTTCCATAAACGGAGAAAGACTCTCTACTGCGGTCAGCTCGGAAAGGGCATTTTCCAGATGAATTTCGTACTTGGAAAGATAGGTGTTTACCACTCTGTCAATATCGGCCTTAGGACCAGTAATGCTCAGGAACTTCATTTTCTCAATCATAAATTCACCTCCTGGTTAATGTTCTTTAAACTGCGAAGCAGTTATTCAGTTATGCGCCATATAGAAATCAACTGTTGCAAATATAACGCATGGCTTCATCTTGCTGCACACCGTAACGTACGCATTCAATGGCGATAGTCAGGCGGTTTACTTCGTGTTCCTTGTTATACAGATAAGAATAGATCACTGCTACAGAATATGGATTTCTGTGGGATTCCTTCTCAAGGATTGAGCGGTGGATGTGGTTGTAGAATTCTTCCAGATTGGCTACGGTAAGCTGTTCATATTTGTTTCCGTACCATGTTTTCTGGAAAATTCTTCGACCTTCTTCGTATGAAGGTGCTTCCACCAAAGCTGTGATCTCTTCTTTCTTTAACTTATAATTTACAGGAATCAGCAGGGCATAAATACTTGCCGGATCCATGTTGTAATACCTTTTGGAACGCTGGATAAACTGCAGGTTCAGCATATCAAATTTCTCGCCGTAAGTGCAGGTAATCTCTTCCAGATCTTTACCTTTAAACAGCTTCTTACGGATGTTCCAGATCTGGGTAAAATAGTACAGATCCAGTGCCATACCATAGTCGAAGAGAAGTGCTGTTTCATGCTCCTGGATCTTCGAAAGCGGGATGTAAAATTCGTTTCCTTTGAGGCAGGAGATCAGTTCCTCCATGGTGGAACAGGTAGTGATCCGGTCTACATCAATATTGGAATGCAGACGGAAAAATTCACGGTACGGAGAAACATCTACAGGATCCGTGTCGCGGTGATCGAAGATATTTGTCATGACTTCCTTCAGTACACGGATTTCATATCGCTTGGAATACAGATCCAGAAATTTACGCTGCTCCGGGTTGGCAAAGTGATAAATTCTGGAGAAATTCTGGAATATGGATTTCTTCAGAAGCTTCTCAATCTGGCCACGGTGCAGGGTATTTTCATCCAGTGCATCCCACCTGGAAGAGTATTCCGGCATTCGCTTCAGATAGGCGGCTACCTGCGTGACATCGGAGAGTTGGAGGATTTCCTCGAACTGCTCCATGGTAGTAAGCCTGCTCTGCATTGCGCGGATTTTCGTGGAAAGTCCGCTGTAGGAGAGTACGCCTCCCATTGTTTTTCACTTCCTTTCCTGATGTCATCTAGAGTGTGTCTGAGACAGATCTTTACATAGTTAGTATTTTCTCAAACAATTCTCTGGAAAGTTGTGAGTGCTGCTGTTCGTAATGAGCATCCAGTGAAGAAAAGGTAGCGTCTGTATCTGCACGTAACTGTGCCAGGCGGGAATCTTTTTCTTCTTCCAGTTGCTGACGGATCCGTCGAATCTGCTCTGCTGTCCGGGTCTCCAGATGCTCGTCATAATTTTTACATTTCTGTTCTGCCTCTTCAGAAAGCTGTTGCTTTTGCCGGTCGCAGTCTTCCATGATGCGTTGGGCTGTAAGCTCGATTTCAGATAATTTGTTAAGTATCTGCTCCATCTTCAACCTCCTTGGTTGTCAAAATTTTACAAAAAAACCAGATTTACTATGTGAAAAATAGTAATATCTGTTAGATATCATACACCCTTTTGTTAAAAAAAACCATCTAAATTTTTTTCAGAAATAAAAAAATTGTTATTTTTTAGACAAGTTAAAGAAATCTCCTGCGAATATCTGTCCGGGATGTAATTGACGTTAGGAGTATGGTATGGTAGTTTATTGGTGGCAGGAAATTGCACGCACATCTTGCGTAAAGCATTTTTCAAACACGCTCTGGAGATATAAGAAAAGGAACAGGAGATTTTTATGAGATTAAGAAATATTCCGGGAGCTCAGGATGCAATTCTGGAGAGCCCTTATGTGGTGCAGGAACCACAGACAAAGAAAGGACACTGGGGGGAGGTTTTTGTGAAAAAGCAGCCTCTTCATATTGAAGTAGGGATGGGAAAAGGAAGATTTCTTATGGATCTGGCCCGGCTGCATCCGGATATCAATTATATAGGAATCGAGATGTATGACAGCGTTCTTCTTCGCGCATTGCAGAAGAGAGAAGAACTGGAGGAGAATGGAGAGGTTTATTCTAATTTATTTTTTATGAGAGTGGATGCCAGACTTCTGCCAGAAATCTTTGAGAAAGGTGAAGTAGATAAGATTTATCTGAACTTTTCCGATCCATGGCCAAAAGCCCGCCATGCAAAACGTCGCCTGACATCCAGAGAATTCCTGGCACGTTATGACCAGATTCTGGTTCAGGATGGAAAAGTGGAATTCAAGACAGATAATAAGGAACTGTTTGAATTTTCCCTGGAAGAAGTGGAGGAAGCCGGATGGAATCTGGAAGCTTCTACCTTTGATCTGCATCATAATGAAGAGATGGTACAGGGAAATGTTATGACAGAATATGAAGAGAAATTTTCTTCTATGGGAAATCCAATCTGTAAGATGGTGATTTCCAGAGGGTGTCACAGATAAAAAAGCAGAGCAATCATCTGGTTTATGGCAATTCCGTAGTGAAGTGGATTGCGATTATTCATTTGATTATCTATTGTGGCTGGCAATGCATATTATAGTATAAGAAAATTTCGGGGCGCGAAGCGCCCCAAAGGAGTCAGCCGGTGAAACGAAAAAGTTCTTTCCATAATAAAATGTTACAATTCCGCTATGAACACAAAAATTTTGATAATACCTTCAGTCGCCTGCGGAAATCCGCAGAAGAGGTCAATAAAACACTTAACAAAATGTCCCAAAACGACGAAAAAAAGGAAAAATAAATGAAATAGAAAAAAATCTGATTTTTTTGATTCAATCTCTCAATCTAATCAGAGAATATCCATTCCGAATGTTTTTCATCGGTTCGGGGTATGCTCAGAAA
>OGOT01002081.1_pt1 | contig 10162 bp, 9 predicted proteins | sample 1552791 | NCBI WGS metagenome assembly OGOT01 (sample SAMEA2580160, study PRJEB22360) | human gut metagenome | biome: human gut; feature: human-associated habitat; material: faeces | place: Denmark | collected 2008/2010
CGCCCACGGCGTGTGTTGCTGCCCGCATACCCCAGATCGACAGTATCACCTATCGCTGCTTCCTTGTAGCCGCGTTTGGTTGCCTCTTTGATCAGCAGGACCCCAGAGCGTTCTCCGCGGTGGTTGCAGAGTGTAGTTTGGCTGTATCGTGCGGTAAGGCACCTGGCGTTCTCGGTCGGTGTCGGCCTGCCGATACACAGATCCACAAAACAGGATCGTGCTGTGTCCGGCTCCATCAGATACAGCCCGGTCTTTACTCCTTTTCCTCCACCTCCGGCAGTCTGTGTACAGGCGGTCCCTCTGGGGTCATAGACTCTCGATCCCTGCGGCCCGCCGAGGACTTGTATAAGAGCTTTTCCGTCTGTTCCGAAGACAGGAAGTATTTTTCCGGCGCATCGGGGATCAAGATATCCGACAATGAACACCCGCTTTCGGACCTGGGGGACACGGAAATCCGCGCTGTTAAGCACCATCCATTCCACGCGGTACCCCAGGTCATTAAGCGTGGCGAGGATGGCAGAAAACGTCCGGCCCTGGTCATGCGTAAGCAGTCCTGGAACGTTCTCAAGCAGAAGATACGCAGGTCGTCTGGCTTGAGCCAGGCGGGCAATCTCAAAGAAGAGAGTGCCTCTGGCATCTTCAAATCCCTTTCTTCGGCCAGCATTTGAAAATGCCTGGCAGGGGAATCCCCCGCACAGGAGTTCGAAGTCGGGGATATCGCTCGGATCGGCTTTTCGGATATCTTCACAGAACCACTCTCCTTTGGTATCGAACAAGGCTTCATAGCTTTGATTGGCTTTTTTGTCGATTTCGCAGTGTCCTACACAGGTAAATCCTCCGGCACGGGTGAGTCCTTCCCGGAACCCGCCAATACCGGAGAACAGGTCAATATATCGTATGGTTTTCTATATCACGCCCCTTATCTTGTATGATACTAAAAGCTAACACACAATCAATGGACATCGCCCCTTTCCCATGGTGAAATGAAATATATATGAAAACAGCCCGCAGTTTCCTGCGGGCTGCTGCTGGCTGTGTTATGCGTAGGTTTCATCTTCATTTTCATTGGTTTCGCCGGATTCTATGGTATCGTCATCCGGCTCGGTTTCTTCTTCCTCATCCTGATTCCAGCTTTCCGGTGTAGTATCCTCATCGTCCTCGCTGGGTTCTTCCTCGCCCTCACCGGTTTCGGTGTTTTCTGCAGGTTCCCAGCTGCTCCCGGTTGTTTCTTCATCAGCACTGAGTCCCTCGGTTTCGCCATTTTCTTCGTCCCAGTCCTCTGGTTCCTCGTCATCGGATACTTCCTCGTCCTCATCGCTTTCAGCGATTTCTGCGGCTTCCCAGCCGTTTTCAGCCTGTTTCTCGTGCTCGGCTGCTCTGGCGGCTTCGAATTCTTCTTCCGCTTCTTCCAGCGCCTGTTCGATCAGCCCAATCACGAATTCTTTTTGGGTGAGGCGGCGATGATAGGCTTTCTCATAGTTTTCAAGGTATTCCTTTACCCTCTGGAACAATTCCTCGCTCACCTGAAATGCTAATGTTCTTCCTTTTTCCATAATTCTGTTAGCCCCTTTCTCATAATGCTCCCGGATGATCATTTCGATGAATTTGCTCATCGTACTTTCCGTTTCCCTGATTTCCTCGCTGATTTGGTTATGCAGATCCAGCGGGATTTTGCAGGTTACGCCCTTTGTTTCCACGCCTATCGCTCCTTTTTTCGTTCTTTCCCTTTCGGGCAACACAAGCATACTGCAACCCGCCGGATAAAGCTATTACCAAGACCAACAACCTTTCAGTCAAAGCAGGCTCGACAAACGTCACAACCAATAAAGGCTATGTGGGGGTTATTCTTCTCTCAACAGGGAACCAAGGAAGCCCATCATCTCCTTCGGAATGGCTTCTTCCTGCTGTGGTATGGGCTGGGAAGGCACAGCTTTGAGTTCTTCCCGCAGTACCCGGCGCAGAATTGTTTCCAGTTCTTCTCGCTGGGCATTTTCCAGAATCACCTGTACCAGAAAGGCGTTTTTCTGGCCTTCCGGCACAGTCTGCAGAATTTCCCATGCTCTGCGATGTTCTTCATTCTGGAGGTTGGGGCGGAACATAAATAGGGGCCTGCTCATGCCTTGCCCACACCGCCCGAAAACTGCCCCAAAATCCTCTCGAACCCTTCAGCGTTTACCTTGTCGTCTATCAGGGCAAAAACCCGACACAGGCTGTCCTGTTCGCTCACGTTGCCCTTGACTACCGATGCGCCGCCGCCCAGCATCACCACCGGGATGGCTTTCAGGTCAAACCCTGATTCCATAGTTGCCGAAAGAAGGCTCTCTTTGTAAAGCCGCCCTTGTTTCTGGATAATGTTTCGGGCGTCCTCATCCATACTGCAGGGCTTTCCTGTCAGAACACGCTCCACCTGAGCGTCGGTCACAGACAGCCCGGTATCCCGGCGGACCTGTTCTTTCGTTTCATCAATGCAGCGGATCATACCGAGTTCCAGACTTCGGCAGGTAGCCGCATTGGGAACACCATTATCCAGCCGCATCAGATCAACAGTCCAGCCGCCGATGTCCATGAGAAGAACAGAAGGCTCATTCTGGATGAGTTCCGAATGCAGAGCAATGGCGGAATAGCCTTGTGGGAACAGTTTCACATCCTCGATGGTGATTTTGTAGGCAATTCCTTCAAACTTGAAGCACACCGGCTGGGAAGAACGCAGAAGGTATTCTCGGAAGGGCTTTTTCTCCCGGCCAAATCCGGCCAAAGGCAGCCCGGCGGCAATGCGCACCGAACACTCCGTTTTTCCACCTCGCTGTTTGATTTCCTTGGCGATGGCTGCAAGAGTAAGCAGGTAGTAATTGTCGTTTTCCATTTTGTTACGCAGGATCGGCTGTCTGCCGGTTCCGCAGACATAAAACTTCCCGCCGAATTCCAGTGTGTTTTGCAAGGTGTAGGGTTCATGGGAATACTCTGCAATACCGGCTGGGAAAGAAAAATGCCGGGTTTTGATTGCGTAATAGCCATGGTCGATGCCAATGTTCATGGTTTTACTCATCCTTTCTTGTTGGTTGTTGAAAACTTGAGGTTCTTGCTGAGTTAGAGCTTAGAGTTATCTTGTTCTTTCCCAGCTGGTAAAGTATTAGGGGGGAGAGTGTGAGAGGGGGGAAAAGCGGAAAACCGCGGCCATTCAGCCGGAGCGGTTCTAAAAAAGGGCGCACTACCCCCTTGTATCTTGAGGGCTTGAAATTGGCCCATTTGGGGCTTTCGTCAATCTATCTATATATCTGCCGAAAACTTTTACAGTTCCGACAACGGGAAAAAAGAGTGGTAAACGCAAAAAAGCGGAGTTCCCAGCCTGAAAAATCAGGTGAAAACTCCGCTTAGCTTTGCAGATATCTCTAAAAACGGGGATGACAGTAATGGGACACCAATCCTTTTTTGAAACGGAAAAAAGCCCGCAAACCCGCATGAATACTAAGAAAAATGTGCCTGACAGTAAAATCAGGCACATAATCTGGTGGGAGAAGGTGGATTCGAACCACCGAAGTCACTGACAACAGATTTACAGTCTGCCCCCTTTGGCCACTCGGGAATTCTCCCCTATTTAATTGAACTGCTGGTGAAAAAATGGAGCTGGTGGACGGATTCGAACCCCCGACCTGCTGATTACAAATCAGCTGCTCTACCAGCTGAGCTACACCAGCGAGTATCTTTAACGCTAGAATACTATATCATTTTCGAGAAAATTTGTCAAGGGAAAAGTGGAAAATATTTTATAATTCCACTTTTCCCTATATCAGCTATTTTTCCCGCTTTTCCTCAGCACGATTATCCAGCTTTCTTCGGAACCAGCCAGGGCCATCACCGTAGATTCTTATGGCGTGACGATGATTTTGGATGGTAACCTCCTTTACCGAACCGCCGTATTCACCATCCAATGTCCATGGAATTTCCTGATCGGAGGCGATCGTTAATTGAGAAGCCTTTAAAATTTGAAAATAGGGAGAGTTTAGATTTTGATGGAGCAAATCGTGGATAATCTGCTGGGTTTCCCAAGCGTTTTTCGGCATTTGAATCAAAGCGACCTCAAATTTTCCATCATCCAGTTTTACATCAAACAAGGCCTGTTTGCGGAAATGAAAGCCTCCCACCGAGGTAGAGTTGGTAACCATACCGAAAATGTAATCTCCTTCCAGCCTTTTTCCGTCACAATCAATCTTCAGATGATAGGAATGAATAGACCCAAGGCTTTTCACTCCTTCCAGTATATAGGCTAAATGGCCGAAGACCTTTTTTAATCTTCTTGGGGTTTGATAGCTCACTTCTGTAAACGCGCCAAAAGAGGCGATATAAATAAAATAATCCTCTGCGAAAGAACCTACATCTACCGGAATAGGCTCTTCTGTTAAAATCAGCTTGGCTGCCCGCTCCGCTTTTTTCGGTAACCCGAGGGTACGGGCAAAATCATTAGTAGTGCCGGATGGAAGGTACCCAATCACAGGGCGTTTTTGACAGCACATCAGTCCCGTGACAACCTCACTGAGCGTGCCGTCTCCTCCGCTGACCAGAAGCAGATCGCACTCCTTGGTCATTGCGGCCGCCGCGTGAACGGCATCCTTTGGGCATTGTGTGGGATGAACATTCACATTCCACCCCTCTTTCACAAACAGATCGATAATATTCAGCAGGTGGCTCCGGAGAGAATTTTTTCCCGCGTGAGCGTTCAGTACCAAAAGTGCTTGCTTCGCCATTTTGTTGTCACACCCCTTTTCCTGCTACTATTTATTTTATTATAACCCTCATTAGCCCCTTCGTAAACCTCCTCGCTCTTTTTGCTCGTTTTTGCTCATTTGTGCCTAAATTAGCAGTATCTAAAATTTTTAACACAACCTTTCGCGCAACGATAGACACAAATAAACAAAAATGCTATCATTATAAATAAAGCAATCAGGTCGTCTGCCTAAAAAACGGGCCGGCGGCGGACGGATTCCATTTTATAAGTTTTTTCCTTTGATCGGAGGTCTTACTATGAGCAATGTATCAAAAGCATATGAAATCGCGAAGGAGGTCTATGCCGGAATCGGCGTAGATACCGACCAAGCCTTGGAAAAGCTGAAAAGCATCAAGATTTCCTTAAACTGCTGGCAAGGCGATGATCTGAACGGTTTTTTGTTTCAGGAACAATCGCAAAACGGCGGTATTCAGGCAACCGGTAATTATCCGGGAAAAGCCGGGAACTGCGCCGAATTGCGGCAGGATGTGGAAAAGGCCCTGTCAATGATTCCCGGCAATCATAAGCTGAGCCTTCACGCTACCTATACCGATACCGAGGAAAAGGTGGACCTGGACACCCTGGAGCCCCGCCACTTTGACTCGTGGATTCAATGGGCTAAAGAAAAAGGGGTCGGCCTGGATTTTAACGCCACCTGCTTCTCCCATCCCATGGCGGACACCGGCTTCACCATTTCCAGCGCCGATCCCGCCATCCGTGCGTTCTGGATCGAGCACTGCAAGATCAGCCGGAAAATAGCCGAGCATATGGGCAAAGAACTAAATGAACGCTGCGTCACCAATTTCTGGTTTCCAGACGGCTATAAAGACATTCCCGTAGACCGGGTGGGCCCCCGTATGCGCATGAAAACCGCCCTGGACGAGGTGTTCAGCCTGCCCATCGACTCCCGCTACAACCTGGATGCGGTAGAGAGCAAGCTGTTCGGGATCGGCAAGGAGAGCTATACCGTAGGCTCCAATGAGTTTTGTCTGGGCTACGCCGCTCAAAACCATGTGGCTTTGACGCTGGACGCCGGACACTTCCATCCTACTGAAGTAATCTCCGATAAAATCCCCACCGTTCTGCTGTTCGTAGACGAGCTGCTCCTTCACGTCAGCCGCCCGGTTCGTTGGGACAGCGACCACGTGGTCATCATGGACGATGAGCTTGCCGCCATCGCCCAGTCCCTAATCCGGAACGATCTGCTGGCAAGAACCAACATCGGCCTGGACTTCTTTGACGCCAGCATCAACCGTACTGCCGCCTGGGTAATCGGTACCAGAAACACTATTAAAGCCCTGCTGCGCGCCCTTCTGGAGCCCACAGAAGCCTTGATGAAGCTGGAACTGGCGGGAGACTACACCAGCCGCCTGGCAATGCTGGAAGAACTGAAATCCTATCCTTTTGCCGCAGTATGGGATTATTACTGCGAGGCGATGGGCGTGCCAGTAAGAGAAGCCTGGCTTAGCGAGATTAAGGACTATGAGCGGGAGGTTCAGTTTAAAAGAGGCTGATTCTTTTTCATCTTATTTTTCCTTAATCTTCTTCAAGCCTGCTGTTAGGCTTGTGTAAATTTCCCGAAGACAGCGGCGCAGCGCTTAATTGGCCGCTTTTGCGGATTGCTACACACTGTTTTCATAATTTAGCATTTTACATATCCGTAATTTTCAGCTGCGGCTGCCCCCTCGGCGCTATATGGCTGATCGAAAAAATTTGATAAAGAGCGGAAATCAAAGGGTTCGCCCCTGGTTTCCGCTCTTTTCCGTTTTCCTTCGCCTTCCCGCCGATGTCCAGGCTATTTTTACCGGTATTTTTAAGTCCGGCAGTTATGCTTTATACTGATTTCGGAGAGCGCTTCCTTGGCATTCTTCTTTAACGGCTTATGCTGTATGAGATATTTTATAACACATCAAAAAAGGCTGGATATCCCGCAAACATGGCGATAACCAGCACAAAGGGATAACCTGAAAGCGCAGGATGAATTTGGAAGCCGCTGCCGCAGTGCGCTTAAACCTTATTGAAGGAAGATAAAAAACGCTCCAAGGCGGTTTTAGCCTTGGAGCGGCGGGTTCCAGTATTCTTCCTTTTATTTCCAATATGTTTCAATATAGAAATTTTTGCATGGCAAAAATAGGTTCTGCTGTTTTCCAGACTTCGTGGCATAAGCCGAAGGCGTCCAGTCAGGCTTCAAGGCCCAGCCCTAAAGGGCCGCCTATCAAGCGCCGGCTAAATCGTAGTGAGCACCAATTCCCCTTTGCCTTCCAAAGTATAGCGTCCCGTGTTGGCAGGAACCAATACGCTTTCTCCTTTTGTTATTCTCATCACGCCATTACTCCAGCTGAGAACAGCCTCTCCCTCCAGCATCAGCAGCGAATGAAAGGACGTGTGATCCGCAGAAAATTCCTCTTTTCCCGACAGGCTGATCTGCGTTACAGTAAAATACTCGCAGCTGGAAAGAAGCGTCCTCACGCCGCCTGGAAACCGCTCCGGCTGTCCCTGCGGCTTAGGCTCCCGGTCCGGCGGCGCCAGGCGGGTCACCATCTGAGCCTTTTCCACATGAAGCTGGCGGGGCTTTCCGTCGGCTCCTACTCTGCCGTAATCATAGATCCGGTAGGTGGTGTTGGAGTTCTGCTGAATCTCCGCAATCAAAATTCCTTTGCCAATGGCGTGCAGAGTTCCCGCAGAAATGAAAAACACATCTCCCTTATGAACCGGTACCTTATTGAGAACCTCCAGCAGGGTGTTGTTCTCAATCCGTTCCTTAAACTCCGCCTTACTGATCTCTTTCTGAAAGCCATAGTACAAATAAGCGCCTGGCTCGCAGTCTACGATATACCACATCTCGGTTTTTCCATATTCGCCTTCCACCCGCAGAGCAAATTCATTATCTGGGTGAACCTGAATAGAAAGGTTGTCCTTAGCGTCGATCAGCTTGATCAAAATCGGAAAATCCTGAAATCTTTCGCCATGTGTCCCCAGAACTCCTTTTCCGTGCTTTTCAAGGTACTGGGGTAAGGTCAAGCCTTGATCCTCTCCAGAGGCTACCACACTTGGGCCGTCCTTATGGCAGGAAAGCTCCCAGCTTTCCGCCACCTTTTCCAAGTCTGTCTTTTTCCCGAAATCGGTTTTCAGCCGTGTGCCGCCCCACAAATAATCCTTTAACGGCGCTTTCAGTTTAATTGGTGTCATGTTCCTTCTCCTCTTTTTCCTTTGATCTATTCCCTTCCGCCAGCCTATTGCGGCTGGTCGAAAAATGATACCCGCTTAAGCCACATCTAAATAGTAATTGCTTTTTAGAAATAAATCACCCTTTTTCTATCTGTTTTCGATATTTTATGCTATAATAAACCTGTTAGCTTTCGTTCTGGTTCAACGAAGCGCTGGAAAGGTGGATTTGTTTTGTGGAAAATCTAATCGTTTCAGTCAATGTAGTGCTTCCCTTGTTTCTCATGATGGCCCTGGGATACTTTTTAAAAGCGGTGCGCCTTTACGACGACCATGTGCTGAATAAAATGAACAACCTGGTTTTCAAGGTGTTTCTGCCGATTCTTTTATTTGTCGATCTATACTCCACCGACCTGGAAAGCGTGTTTAACCCTACGTTGGTTCTGTTTGCCGGCGGAAGCGTGCTGGCCGCTTTCTTTCTCAGCATGGCCTACGTTTGTCTCACGGAAAAAAGCAACAAAATCCGCGGCGCATTGATTCAGGGCATTTTCCGCAGCAATTTCATCATTTTCGGTATTCCAATCGCCCGCTCCATTTATGGCGATAACGCTGCCTCCTCCGCCGCCATTCTGATCTCTATTGTCATCCCTCTGTTTAACATTCTTACCGTGACGGAAATGGAAATCTTCCGGGGCGGAAAGGTAAAAATCAGGAGCATACTGAAGGGCATCGCCACTAACCCCTTGATTCTCAGCTGTGCCGCGGGGTTTTTATTCCTGTTTCTACGGATTCCCATTCCGGAAATCGTTTACGGCACACTGACAGATCTCTCCCGTGTGGCAACCCCGCTGGCGCTGATCATCCTGGGCGGCTCCATTAAATTCTCCAAAACCATGGGGTATTTCAAGCAGATCGTCACCGGTCTCTTAGGCAAGCTGGTCGTGGTTCCCGCCATCTTTCTTCCCATTGCGGCGGCCATTGGCTTCCGCGGCCAGGATATGGCGGTTTTGATCTCACTTTACTGCTCGCCGGTGGCGGTGTCGTCCTTTGTAATGGCCCAGCAAATGGATTCTGACGGCGACCTTGCGGGGCAGTTTGTCGTCCTAGGCGCCGCGCTCTCCGTAGTCACTATTTTTCTATGGGTATTTCTCTTTAAAAATCTCGGCTTGCTGTAGCGCTTCTCGTTTCACCGCTTCGCCGCCGGCCTTTCCCGGCCGGCGCTTTTTTTATGCCTTTCTTTGGCCGGCCTTCTTGAAAAGCCGCCGTATCCTTCAGCGCGCCAAATCCTTTCAGATTAAAATCTCGGGCCTTCCGTCCTCGCGTTCCGTGTTCCAGTTCCTTTCTTATGCTTCCTTCTGTCCTTCTTGTTTAAAGGACCGGACGTATTCCTCAATGGGAGCCAGGCTTTCCTTGCTTAATGGCGCCGGTTCTTGGCCCCGGTACTTTTTCATGAACAGCTTATGAAAAGGTCCCAGCTTGTCGTAGTCCGTGCTTCCTACCAGATAAAAGAATCCTGCTTTCTTCCGCATGGCAGGAGAAAGGTTGCCTTGCGCCACGTTGTCCAGAAGCTTTTTATTCTCCGGCGGAGTCAATCCGACGGCAAATACCACCAGGTTGCTCTCACGAATGGAAGCATAATTTCGTTTCAGTCTGGAAAGCCCCTTTATGACGCCGTAGTACAGGCCTCCTCCAAAGACAATCGTATCATAGGTCTCCAGCTTTTCCTTATATACCCGGCGCACGTCGTATAAATCCGCCCCAAGGTCCTCAGCGAGCCATTGAGCGTACTGCTTTGTACTGCCGTACCGGGAACAATAAACCACCGCGATATTGGTCATTCTCTTTCCTCTTCTCTCGCATAAACCGCGATTTCTAGTTCCTATTATACCCTACCCAAGGCGGCGCCGCATCCCCTTGGGCTTATCCCATCTGTAAATTTTCTATGAACAATATTGAATTTCTCCGGTTGTTTCCAGTTGTGTCTTCCAGTATAATTGTAATACTATTCGTATCACATGGAAGGATAGGCGGAGATTCATGAACGGAAAAGCAGTCATTACCCTTCCCAAAGGCGGCCAATTTGTCACTAGGGAAATTTCCTTTACCTTCAGCAAGGACCGTGGACGGGAAAACAACGCGATAAATCTATATCCGGAAATCACCTACCAGAGCTTAGACGGCTTCGGCGGCTCGGCTACAGAGGCGGCGGGCTATGTGCTCAGCCAATTGGACGAC
>OGOT01002087.1_pt1 | contig 10121 bp, 14 predicted proteins | sample 1552791 | NCBI WGS metagenome assembly OGOT01 (sample SAMEA2580160, study PRJEB22360) | human gut metagenome | biome: human gut; feature: human-associated habitat; material: faeces | place: Denmark | collected 2008/2010
ATAAGGTGCCTGAACAGTGTAACGTCCCGGAATTGCAGAATCAATATGCTGGTGGCGATTGGTAAACAGTTTGAAAATATTCCGGATCATTTACGCCCCCTTACCTCTGAAGGGTTCAGCGACAAATTTATGAGACTGGCCAGTAGCGCCGCGTCGTTGATGCGGTCATACAGACTTACAGCCAGCGGGGATTCGGCTTTTGCCAACATGGGATAAAGCTGCTGCAGCCAGACCTTGTGGATTACCGACAGGTGGGAGTAAAGCACGCTGGCGTTATCTGCGGCATCGCTCAGCGTGGATGGCTTTGAAAGCAGTTTTTCCATCTGGTTAAAGGCATTGATGTATGCCTCTTTGAACCGGGCAGCACGTTTCCCCGTGAAGCCCATGGCAAGAAACGCAAAACCGTCGCGGGTGATTTGGTAACAAGGGAGTTTGCGGCCTGTGCAATCGGTGTAATCACTGGGCTGAAAATTCAGCTCAGTGAATTCAACAGAGCACTCAAGCGTCTGGATTTTTTGAATAACGTTTTTGTGCTGCTTGCAGAAATATTCGGCAACGGCCAAAGAAGAGGTAACAGCCTTCCCATGGATAACATCAATTTTAGGGTGAGTTTGGGTAGGGGTGGTTGCCATAGTGACATCCTCATGTGCGAATTTTGAAAACTCACCACATGGGACGCCAATCACAGAGGTGGTGAGACGTACAGGGTTGGCGTAACCGGTCGCACATGACCCCGGCGCATCTTTCGATGCCCCTGCACGCCCCACCATAATTTGGATGTGAGGAAACGTGCGCAAAAAAAACCGCTGAAGCGCGGTTATGCGCATGTGCGAATTTCAGGACGCCAATCCCGGCACCCGCTTTATAAGGTGCCTGAACAGTGTAACGTCCCGGAATTGCAGAATCAATATGCTGGTGGTCCTTCACACTCAACAAAATCACGCCTGAATTTCCACAAAGGACTAAAGCACTCATGCGGGTAGTCTTTGCGAAGATAGATAACGCGCTGTGTTTCTGGCTCCCAACGAATAACATGGACATAAAGCCCTCTTCCGTCACGAAACCAGCGGTTAAGTTCCTGCACAACTCGCCCCCCACAGTCAGGTAAAGTTCTCTGTGGTTACTTACAGCCAGGTGATTTGGTAATCTGCATTCATGCCGTAACAACAGGTGTTCAGCGACGCTGACCACCAGCTGTTGCGACAAACGGTTATTTGCCGTTAAACTATTCATGCGTTAGTTTCTCCACAACCAGAAGCAATCGACGCCACGACGCCCGGAGCTGCACACTCGCGGGCGTCATTACTTTCTGAAATGCAAAAAATTTTGTAGACAAGTGCTGCATGCTCCTGCAGCTTCGAAATTGAGAGATACAGCTCGTCGTTAATTGCTGTCTTCTCATGCGGTTCCACTACACCGTCTTCGATTGCTGAACGAATCTGTTTTGAATAACTGCCGATCTGTTCAATGACTTCCAGCAGACGCTGGTTAATATCGGCGTTGTCCACATCCTCGACGTCAGGAAGAGCCACAAAGACGCCATTTGCAGACTGCGCCACAGCATCAGCAATGAAATGAGTGCCACCAGCACGCTGTAAAACCATTGCCCATCCCAGCGGGAAAATCTGATCGCCATCTGCACGAAGGCGGTTGAATAATGCGTTCTCTGTTACATCCAGCCACTCAGCAGCTTCAGCGTAACCCCCCGGCAACGCCGCGATAGTTTTTCTGACAGCTTTCACGTACCACTCAGGCTGTTTTTCTATTTTCCAGTGATGCTTACCCACGATTAGCCTCATCGTTCTGTGGTTAAAAATTGAAAGTGTTCTGCTAATCTTTCGGATAGATATCCGGTCTTAAGTCAGATTTCGTAATTGCACCTGACGTGCATTGCTCAAGTTTTTTAGCCAGCACAAAACTGGCTTTTTTATAGCCATTGAAAACCAGCCGTAAGTAGCCAGGTGTTGAGCCAACTTTTCCGGCCAACTCGCCCTGCTGTTCTTTGGTTAAAGAGTCCCAATACGCTTTCATACAATATGTACCTCCGGTATACATATTACATGATTGAAATGAACCTTCAAGATACTTGTACCTTAACGGTACAAGGGTTTTAATTTCGTTATGAAAACAATCCATGACATCCGGCGGTCTAACGCCAGAAAACTGAGAGATGGTGTTGGCGGGAATTCTTCCTTTGCCACTATGATTGATCGCGAGCCAACCCAGACCAGCAGGTTTATGGGAGATGGTGCTACTAAAAATATCGGTGACAGCAGGGCACGACACATCGAAAAATGTTTCGCCCTGCCTGTCGGATGGCTCGATCAAGAACACCAGACAACGAACATCACAAAAAAACCTGATGTTTCAATCACTAATAAACAAATCACATTAGTCCCTGTCATATCATGGGTACAGGCCGGAGCATGGAAAGAAGTTGGATATTCTGAGGTTGATTTGAGCACAGCAGAAACGTATCCCTGCCCTGTACCCTGTGGGGAAATGACTTATATCTTGCGGGTGATAGGTGATTCAATGATTGATGAGTACCGCCCGGGAGACATGATTTTTGTCGATCCTGAAGTACCTGCCTGCCACGGTGACGACGTTATTGCATTGATGCACGATACAGGTGAAACCACCTTCAAAAGGTTGATAGAAGATGGGACACAGCGTTATCTCAAAGCGTTAAACCCAAACTGGCCTGAGCCTTACATTAAGATCAACGGTAATTGCTCTATAATTGGAACTGTGATTTTCTCAGGAAAACCAAGAAGATACAAAATCAAAGCCTAATCAATGTTTATGAACCTGCTTCGGCAGGTTTTTTTATACTTGACAATGTGCCTTTGGGATACATAATGTACCCAAGAGAAACAACAAACAGGCAGGACGCCCACGAAGTAGCCGCCTGGAGCATATGAAGTCTAGGATGATTCATTAGCAACAAAAAAGCGCCCTACAGGACGCTTAGCTCTTTAACAATCTGGATATCCACAACAGTAGCAATCTACAGATTGCCGTTAAGTTTTCTGGACAACTCCTCAATGGATGGAGGCGATACGTAATCCGGATTTTTATTCATCAGAAACTTATTTTCACAGTGGAGGCACCTGCTTTTATGAAAAAGCTCATCTTTGCTAACCGGGAATGGTTGAAGTATCGATACTATCTTTTGTCCAAAACATTTTGGGCAAAGATGCATGGTTATGCTGCCACCGTTCACGATTACCTCCTTCGAGTATACAAAAGTACCCGACTCAAGTTGGTTAAGGATATAGCCTTCCGTCTGAGCCTCAAAGTTTTCGAATTCTGCAATTTTAGCTTTGAGAGAAGCATTTATTTCTTGATAAGAGCCCACCAGTTCAACGAGAGACACGCATTCGCGCTGAATAGACGCAAGCTTTGAGTTCAGCTCACCAATAGCCGCATTTACTTCAGCTTGAGTTTTTGCCTCGTTCATTAGTTTTGCAATCTGGGCTGTTTCACGAATAGCCGTCATTGCTGCCGTTAATTCAGCGATCACATTGAATACTCTTATTGTTGTTGGGGATATCCAGATTAACCGAATCCTTGTTGTTGGGGAATAACCAGGTCCACCTCGCCTGATGTGGCTAAAAGCAGGCACATAACAGCTAAGTATTTTCAACCAGAGAGAATCCTTAGCGTTGTGGTGAATGCGGCTCAGCGCACGCGGGTTAAGGTTGAGGCTGACAGTCGACCTTCTGTGGATACCCACCCGCCTGGTGTGCAACCTTCGCCAGGCACCGGGAGGCACCCGGCACCACAACTTTATGCTGTGTGTAGTCCTGGCGGTACCAGTTTGTACCCTTGCTTCCGGCTGGTACCGTCCTTTTTTGCAAAACAGAGAAGAGCATCACCGGACGACGGGCTCATAACCCAATCCATCCGGGCGGCTGTCACCGCAGGTGTTCTTCTCTGTTTTGTGGAGAAACCAACCGACCTTGCAGGGTCGATATGATGAGGAGCAGCAAAATGGCTAGCGTACGCAGTACTGATGTGCAGGTATTTATCGTAGAACTGGACGGCGGCGTATTTGAAACCAAACTCGGCGCAGTTCTCAGTGAAGTCGCTTCCGGTGTGATGAACACGAAAACCAAAGGGAAGGTCTCACTCAATCTGGAAATCGAACCGTTTGATGAGAACCGTGTGAAAATCAAACACAAACTCTCATATGTTCGCCCAACTAACCGCGGGAAAATTTCCGAAGAAGACACCACCGAAACGCCGATGTATGTCAATCGCGGTGGTCGCCTGACTATTCTGCAGGAAGACCAGGGACAATTACTGACTCTTGCCGGTGAACCTGACGGAAAACTCCGCGCAGCAGGTCGTTAATATCGTTCGTAATAAACTGATTATTTATCTCATCACTGAATATCTTTATATAGTGAGGACTTATTATGTCTCAGAACTTAGACGCAACCGCAATTAATCAAATCCATGCCCTTATTTCTGCTCAGGGTGTTAATGAAATTATCAGTAAGATTGGTGCCGATGCTGTGGCATTGCCTGAGAATTTCCGCATTCATGATCTGGAAAAATTTAATTTAAATCGCTTCCGTTTCCGTGGTGCACTTTCCACTGCCAGCATCGATGATTTTACCCGTTATTCTAAAGATCTTGCAGATGAAGGCACCCGCTGCTTTATCGATGCCGATAATATGCGTGCCGTCAGTGTGCTTAACCTGGGTACTATTGATGAGCCAGGTCACGCAGATAACACTGCCACTCTCAAACTGAAAAAGACAGCACCGTTCTCTGCTCTGTTGTCTGTTAACGGCGAGCGTAACTCCCAGAAGTCACTGGCAGAATGGATCGAAGACTGGGCCGACTACCTTGTGGGCTTTGATGCTAATGGTGACGCTATTCAGGCAACAAAAGCGGCTGCGGCAGTCCGTAAAATCACGATTGAAGCAAACCAGACCGCTGATTTTGAAGATAATGACTTCAGCGGCAAACGCTCCCTGATGGAGTCTGTCGAAGCGAAGACCAAAGACATTATGCCAGTGGCATTTGAATTTAAATGCGTTCCGTTTGAAGGTCTGAAAGAACGTCCGTTTAAATTACGCCTCAGCATTATCACTGGCGATCGTCCTGTACTGGTTCTGCGCATTATTCAGCTGGAAGCGGTGCAGGAAGAAATGGCTAACGAATTTCGTGATCTGCTTGTTGAGAAATTCAAAGACAGCAAAGTAGAAACCTTTATTGGTACTTTCACCGCCTGATTTCATTACTGCAAATGCCCCTGCGGGGGCATTTATGGAAACGTAATTAACTCAATAATCACCGGATGGTGAGGGCTTCCTTTTACCAGAATTCAGCGCGGTGCAGTGCATATACGTGGAGAACAAAATGTCATTTATTAAAACTTTTTCCGGGAAGCATTTTTATTATGACAAGATAAATAAAGACGACATCGATATTAACGATATCGCGGTTTCCCTTTCAAATATCTGTCGCTTTGCCGGTCATCTTTCGCACTTCTACAGCGTCGCCCAACATGCGGTTCTTTGCAGCCAGCTGGTGCCGCAGGAATTTGCTTTTGAAGCGTTAATGCATGATGCAACAGAAGCGTATTGCCAGGACATTCCCGCACCACTGAAACGCCTTCTTCCTGACTATAAACGGATGGAAGAAAAAATAGACGCCGTAATCCGTGAGAAATACGGGTTACCCCCAGTTATGAGTACACCCGTGAAATATGCCGATCTCATCATGCTGGCAACCGAACGCCGCGATCTCGGGCTTGATGATGGCTCTTTCTGGCCTGTACTGGAAGGCATCCCGGCAACAGAGATGTTCAACGTGATTCCACTGGCACCGGGTCATGCCTACGGGATGTTTATGGAACGTTTTAACGATTTATCGGAGTTACGCAAATGCGCATGAATGTTTTCGAAATGGAAGGGTTTCTTCGCGGGAAATGTGTACCGCGAGATCTGAAAGTGAATGAAACAAATGCTGAGTACCTGTTACGTAAATTCGACGCGCTTGAAGCTAAATGTGCGGCACTGGAAAACAAAATAATACCAGTGTCAGCTGAACTGCCACCAGCAAATGAAAGTGTTCTGTTATTTGATGCTAATGGAGAAGGCTGGCTGATTGGCTGGCGTTCTCTCTGGTACACCTGGGGACAAAAAGAAACCGGAGAATGGCAGTGGACATTTCAGGTCGGGGACCTTGAAAACGTCAATATCACTCACTGGGCAGTAATGCCAAAAGCACCGGAGGCTGGAGCATAATGACCACATTTACCAATAAAGAACTGATTAAAGAAATCAAAGAACGAATCAGCAGCCTAGAGGTTCGAGACGATATTGAGCGCCGTGCTTATGAAATCGCACTCGTATCTCTGGAAGTAGAGCCAGATGAACGCGAAGCCTATGAATTATTCATGGAAAAGCGTTTCGGTGACTTAGTAGATCGTCGGAGAGTAAAAAACGGCGATAACGAATACATGGCATGGGATATGACTCTCGGTTGGATCGTCTGGCAGCAACGAGCTGGTATCCATTTTTCAACAATGACACAGCAAGAGGTGAAATAATGGAGCCATACAGCCTCACACTCGATGAGGCCTGTCAGTTTCTTAAGATATCCAGACCAACCGCCACCAACTGGATACGAACAGGCCGCCTACAGGCAACACGTAAAGATCCAACCAAGCCAAAATCTCCTTACCTCACAACACGGCAAGCTTGCATTGCGGCGCTTCAGTCTCCGCTGCATACTGTCCAGGTGAGCGCGGGTGATGGCATAACAGAGGAAAGAAAATGTCACTCTTCCGCAGAAATGAAATATGGTATGCCTCGTATTCGCTCCCGGGCGGGAAACGAATTAAGGAATCTCTTGGCACAAAGGACAAGCGGCAAGCTCAGGAGTTGCACGACAAGCGAAAAGCAGAACTCTGGCGAGTAGAAAAGCTAGGGGATTTACCTGATGTCACTTTTGAAGAGGCCTGCCTAAGATGGCTTGAGGAAAAAGCTGATAAAAAATCTCTCGATTCAGATAAAAGCCGGATTGAGTTCTGGCTTGAACATTTTGAGGGTATAAGGCTTAAAGATATCTCGGAGGCAAAGATTTACTCTGCTGTAAGCAGAATGCATAACAGAAAGACGAAAGAAATATGGAAACAGAAAGTTCAGGCCGCCATCAGGAAAGGTAAAGAACCGCCTGTTTATGAACCAAAGCCAGTATCAACTCAGACAAAGGCAAAGCATCTTGCCATGATAAAGGCCATTCTCCGTGCTGCAGAACGCGACTGGAAGTGGCTGGAAAAAGCGCCTGTCATCAAGATACCAGCGGTCAGAAACAAGCGAGTCAGATGGCTGGAAAAGGAGGAAGCAAAACGCCTTATTGATGAGTGCCCCGAACCACTGAAATCTGTCGTCAAGTTTGCGCTGGCAACTGGTCTGAGAAAGTCGAACATCATAAATCTGGAATGGCAACAAATCGACATGCAGCGACGAGTTGCCTGGGTGAATCCAGAAGAGAGCAAATCAAACCGCGCCATTGGTGTGGCGCTGAACGATACCGCCTGTAAAGTGTTGCGTGATCAAATAGGCAAGCATCACAAATGGGTGTTTGTACATACCAAGGCGACTAAGCGAGCAGATGGAACATCAACGCCTGCGGTCAGGAAGATGCGCATCGACAGCAAGACATCATGGCTATCAGCTTGTCGTCGTGCAGGAATTGAAGATTTCCGTTTCCATGACCTCAGACACACCTGGGCAAGCTGGCTGATCCAGTCAGGCGTCCCATTATCTGTGCTTCAGGAAATGGGCGGATGGGAGTCCATAGAAATGGTTCGTAGGTATGCTCACCTTGCGCCTAATCATTTGACAGAGCATGCAAGGAAAATAGACGACATTTTTGGTGATAATGTCCCAAATATGTCCCACTGTGGAATTATGGAGGATATAAAGAAGGCGTAACTGATTGAATTGTAATGGCGCGCCCTGCAGGATTCGAACCTGCGGCCCACGACTTAGAAGGTCGTTGCTCTATCCAACTGAGCTAAGGGCGCGTTGATACCGCAATGCGGTGTAATCGCGTGAATTATACGGTCAACCCTTGCTGAGTCAATGGCTTTTGATCTGGTTGCTGAACAAGTGAACGACCGCGTCTGATTTTCTGATTTATTTCGTTATAGCGGCAAACAAACGCACACCGCTGCGCGTCTGAATCAAGAAAACCCGTATTTTCATGTATCAAGTACAATTTCCCGCCCTAACGGAAAATTGTCCGATCCAATGAGACTGGTAACTATGAAACCAACGTCGGTGATCATTATGGATACTCATCCTATCATCAGAATGTCTATTGAAGTTCTGTTGCAAAAAAACAATGAATTGCAAATTGTCCTGAAAACGGATGATTATCGCATAACCATCGATTATCTCCGAACCCGTCCTGTTGATTTAATCATTATGGATATAGACTTGCCCGGAACAGACGGTTTTACCTTCCTGAAAAGGATCAAACAAATCCAGAGTACAGTGAAAGTATTATTTTTATCATCGAAATCAGAATGCTTTTATGCTGGCAGAGCGGTACAAGCTGGTGCTAACGGTTTTGTCAGTAAATGCAATGATCAGAATGATATTTTTCATGCCGTTCAGATGATCCTCTCCGGATACACTTTTTTTCCCAGCGAAACGCTCAACTATATAAAAAGCAATAAATGCAGTACGAATAGTTCAACGGTCACGGTGCTATCTAATCGTGAAGTAACCATATTACGTTATCTGGTTAGCGGATTATCTAATAAAGAAATTGCCGATAAGTTATTACTTAGCAATAAAACAGTTAGTGCACATAAATCTAATATTTATGGCAAGCTAGGTTTGCATTCAATTGTAGAGCTTATCGACTACGCCAAATTATATGAATTAATATAATATTAATTATAATTGATCATAAATATCGCATCCGCTTTCGCCACACCAGGCTGAACACCGCTGGCTAACGCTCGATAATTGGCAAAAAAGTTTAGTGTGACATTGCCATTTGCATCAACTTCCTCAGTCGAGCTCGCCTCCCCCAGTGCGAGCCGGGAGCGATCGCTATTACGTAATTCGATGGCGACGGTTTGTGCCATTGCGGGATCATCCAGAGCCAGCAGGTTGGCATCAGATGCCGGCGTAAATAAAATCGCAACTGAACCCGGAGGACATCCCTCCAGCCGCAGGCTAAAAGGGACGAGTGCCGTGGTATCGCCAGCGCTCAGTAATTGTGTCGTAGGCCATCTGCCTAAATCTACCGTCTTATCCTTATCCGCTGTGTTTACGGTACAGGAGAAATCAACAACGTTACCGTGCAAATTGATATTAATCGTTCCTAAAGGGTCAACTGCCCATCCACTGGAACTCCACAGTAGCCCGCAGAAACAGCTAAAGAGTACTCTTCTCATTCTCCGTACCTCATTGATAATCGACGCGTAAATACCCCAGCGCGCTAAACGGCCCTTCGGTCGGTTTTTGACCGGTAATACTGATAGGCCAGGCGCGAAGTGTGACATTGGCTGCCGCAGCTGCATCCAGACGGAAAGGAATAACGCTATTGAGATCGTTAGGCGTGATCGGCGTATCGTTCTGATCGGCCACAATAAAACCTAAATCCTGATTGTCCGACACCATCGCCTGACCAGAAACGGCACTGGCTTCCAGACGCATTGTTAAATAAGCCTGCGCAGCAACATTCGTACATTTGATCGCAATGCTCTTGGTTTGCGGCATGACACCAGCTGGTCGATTCCCCGGCCCTGCCGCACTAAATAACGATGCGCCGATATCACCAAAATCAAATTCAACAATTTGCCCGGCATTTAATTCGCAGTTTTGCGGTACTTCAACCCGGCCACCAAAACTAATGGTATAAACAGGTGTAACCAACGGATCGTTAGGCGTTGATGTCACATACACGGTAAACATCACCTGTCTGGGGATCTCCACCATGTTAATAAAGGGACGAATAACCTTTAAACGAAATATCAAACGAGAATCCATCACCCCGAACGGAAGGTTTTGCGAAACGTTAGGATCTGTTCCCATACGAATATAATTTTGCGGAGGGAATTGAATATCCATCACGCT
>OGOT01002092.1_pt1 | contig 10103 bp, 8 predicted proteins | sample 1552791 | NCBI WGS metagenome assembly OGOT01 (sample SAMEA2580160, study PRJEB22360) | human gut metagenome | biome: human gut; feature: human-associated habitat; material: faeces | place: Denmark | collected 2008/2010
AGCGCATCTCCGACTTGAGGATGTACTCCCGGGCGCCCAGGGAGATGGCCTGCTTGGCGTAGGAGAACTCGGCGTAGTTGGTCAGGATGATGAACACCGTAAAGGGGAGGATGTCCCGGACTTTACTCATCAGCTCCAGCCCGTCCATTCCCGGCATACGGATATCTGAAAGCAGTACATCCGGCGTTTTGCTCGCCAACGCCTCCAGTACTTCCGCGCCGTTCTCAAATGTCGTACAGGTTAAACCCGCTCCAGCGAGCGCACGTTCAAGCACCCAACGGATGGAACTATCGTCATCGACTACCCAGACTATCCCTCGTTGCATAAACGTCACCTTTATTTCCTGATAGGCAGGTAAACCGAGAACTCGGTATGACCTGGCCAACTGGTAAATTCAATTTTGCCTGAATGCTGATCAATCAAATTACGGGCGATGGATAAGCCAAGCCCGGTGCCACCTTCGCGGCCGCTGACCATCGGGTAAAACAGCGTATCCTGCAAATGAGGCGGAATGCCCGGCCCGTTATCTTCCACATCAATCCGCGCCGCCAGCCGATAGCGCTCGCCGTGTAAGGTCAGTTGAAACGCTGTGCGGGTACGCAGAATGATTTCACCACCCTCCGGCCCCAGCGCCTGTAGCGCATTGCGCACAATATTCAGCAAGACCTGTTCAATTTGATCCGGGTCGTGCGCCAGTTCCGGCAGGCTGGGATCGTAATCACGAATCAACCGCACGTTGTCCGGCAGTTCCATCGACACCAGCGTCACCACGCGTTCAGCCACTTTGTGAATACTTTCGGTAACGTGCGTACCGGGCAGCTGCGGCCCCAACAGACGGTCGACCAGATTTCGCAGCCGGTCCGCCTGTTCGATAATCACTTTGGTATATTCGAGTAGTGACGGGTCAGGTAATGCCTTGCTGAGTAGCTGCGCCGCGCCACGTAAACCGCCAAGCGGATTTTTAATCTCATGCGCCAGGCCGCGCACTAAATCACGGGCAGCAACCTGCTGGGCGTGCTGTAGCTGTTCCTGACTTAAGCGGCGCTGGTTATCCATCGGTGCCATCTCCAGCAGGATCATGCCGTCCGGCATACGCTGAGCCGTCACAGAAAGGATATGCGAGCGCCCGTCGATGACCAGCGTCACTTCGTTATCGGTAAAACCTTGCCCCGCCTCCAGACTTTCTTGCATCAGCTCGATATTTAATGAGAAGTAGCTCAACAGTTCCGGTAACGGCGTACCAAACAATTTGCGGGAGCTTTGGGCGAGCAGTTGTTGCGCGGCGGGGTTGGCGTAATGGATCGCCAGATTGTCATCGATTAACAAAATACTGTTAATCAGCGAGTTGAGGATCTGCCCAGCATCGGGCTGCGTGCCTGTTGCCATAAAGCAGTCTCCTGAACAGGTTGCACCATTTTAGTGCATTATAGCTTTTTACGGATAAAAAGCGCGAAGCATCAGAGAATTGACGGAGAAAAAAGCCCATGCAGAGATGGGCTGAAAGTTTCCACGGCAACTAAATCCCGGCGTTGTTGCGCCGGGTAGTACAACTTCAACTATTAGACGCTGTAGTACAGCTCAAACTCTACCGGATGCGGAGTCATACGCACGCGGTCATCTTCTTCGCGACGCAGAGCGATGTACGCATCGATCGCTTCATCAGTGAACACGCCACCGGCTTTCAGGAACTCGCGGTCCAGATCCAGTTCGTTCAGTGCTTCTTCCAGAGAGCCTGCAACCTGTGGGATCTCTTTCGCTTCTTCTGGCGGCAGGTCATACAGGTTTTTGTCCATGGCTTCGCCCGGATGGATCTTGTTTTTGATGCCATCAAGACCGGCCATCAGCAGGGCAGCAAAGCACAGATACGGGTTAGCCGCCGGGTCCGGGAAACGCACTTCGATACGACGTGCTTTCGGAGAAGAAACCACCGGAATACGGATGGAAGCAGAACGGTTACGCGCAGAGTAAGCCAGCATTACCGGTGCTTCGTAGCCCGGGACCAGACGCTTGTAAGAGTTGGTGGTCGGGTTTGCCAGGGCGTTAATCGCTTTAGCGTGTTTGATTACGCCGCCAATGTAGTACAGCGCCTGTTCAGACAGACCTGCGTATTTGTCGCCCGCGAACAGGTTAACGCCGTTTTTAGACAGCGACATGTGGCAGTGCATACCGGAACCGTTATCACCGAACATCGGTTTTGGCATAAAGGTCGCAGTTTTACCGAAGCGGTGCGCTACGTTGTGCACAACATATTTGTAGATCTGAATTTCGTCAGCTTTTTTGGTCATGGTATTGAAGCGGGTAGCCACTTCGTTCTGACCAGCAGTCGCTACTTCGTGGTGATGGGCTTCAACCACCAGACCCATCTGTTCCATCACCAGACACATTTCAGAACGAATGTCCTGAGCAGAGTCTACCGGCGGAACCGGGAAGTAACCGCCTTTCACTGCCGGACGGTGACCTTTGTTACCACCTTCATATTGGGTGGAGGAGTTCCATGCACCTTCGATATCATCGATAGCAACGTGGGAACCGGAGATAGATGATCCGAAACGGATGTCATCGAACAGGAAGAATTCAGGTTCTGGCCCGAACAGTACGGTGTCGGCAATGCCAGTAGAACGCAGGTAATCTTCAGCGCGCTTCGCAATGGAGCGTGGGTCACGGTCATAGCCTTGCAGGGTGCCAGGTTCAAGGATGTCGCAACGGATAATCAGGGTAGAGTCGGCGAAGAATGGGTCAATCACTGCGGTGGATGCGTCTGGCATCAGCACCATGTCGGATTCGTTAATGCCTTTCCAGCCGCCAATCGAGGAGCCGTCAAACATTTTGCCTTCTTCGAAGAATTCAGCATTCACCTGATGAGCAGGGATAGTGACGTGCTGTTCTTTACCTTTGGTATCGGTGAAGCGCAAATCAACAAACTTCACTTCGTGCTCGTTCAGCATCGTCAGTACGTGTTCAGCGGACATACTTTAACTCTCCTGGATTGGTCATGGTCGTCGTGGTAACGAAATCTGCAATTATTTTGGCCGTGTCGCCGTAAAAAAGATAAAGCGAAATCTGTGCCAACTTTTAAATTGCCCCTAAAAGGCGTTATCATGCTTAACATCGTGCAAAAGGGCTGCACCATGATGTGAATGTTGCACCAATATAGTGCTTCAATGGAAACATTAAGCACCATGTTGGTGCAATGACCTTTGGATAACCCTTTTTATGCTCCGTGAAAGCGATCACAAAGGGACTCTGCAATACTTGTTTGCGGAGGATGTTTGTGATCCTGTTTTGTAGTGCGATTAATCCGTGTACAATAACGCGCTATTTCTAATGCCTGAGGCAAAGTTGTGATCGAAAAATTGCGTAATATCGCCATCATCGCGCACGTAGACCATGGTAAAACCACCCTGGTAGACAAGCTGCTCCAACAATCCGGTACGTTCGACTCTCGTGCCGAAACCCAAGAGCGCGTGATGGACTCCAACGATTTGGAGAAAGAGCGTGGGATTACCATCCTCGCGAAAAACACCGCTATCAAATGGAATGATTACCGTATCAACATCGTTGATACCCCGGGGCACGCCGACTTCGGTGGTGAAGTTGAACGTGTAATGTCCATGGTAGACTCAGTGCTGCTGGTGGTTGACGCATTTGACGGCCCGATGCCGCAAACGCGCTTCGTAACCAAAAAAGCGTTTGCTTACGGCCTGAAGCCGATTGTTGTTATCAACAAAGTTGACCGCCCTGGCGCGCGTCCTGATTGGGTTGTGGATCAGGTATTCGACCTGTTCGTTAACCTCGACGCGACCGACGAGCAGCTGGACTTCCCGATCGTTTACGCTTCTGCGCTGAACGGTATCGCGGGTCTGGACCACGAAGATATGGCGGAAGACATGACCCCGCTGTATCAGGCGATTGTTGACCACGTTCCTGCGCCGGACGTTGACCTTGACGGTCCGTTCCAGATGCAGATTTCTCAGCTCGATTACAACAGCTATGTTGGCGTTATCGGCATTGGCCGCATCAAGCGCGGTAAAGTGAAGCCGAACCAGCAGGTTACTATCATCGATAGCGAAGGCAAAACCCGCAACGCGAAAGTCGGTAAAGTGCTGGGCCACCTCGGTCTGGAACGTATCGAAACCGATCTGGCGGAAGCTGGCGATATCGTTGCGATCACGGGCCTTGGCGAACTGAACATTTCTGACACCGTTTGCGACACGCAAAACGTTGAAGCGCTGCCGGCACTCTCCGTTGATGAGCCGACCGTTTCTATGTTCTTCTGCGTTAACACCTCGCCGTTCTGCGGTAAAGAAGGTAAGTTCGTAACGTCTCGTCAGATCCTGGATCGTCTGAACAAAGAACTGGTACACAACGTTGCGCTGCGCGTAGAAGAAACCGAAGACGCCGATGCGTTCCGCGTTTCTGGTCGTGGCGAACTGCACCTGTCTGTTCTTATTGAAAACATGCGTCGTGAAGGTTTCGAACTGGCGGTATCCCGTCCGAAAGTAATCTTCCGTGAAATCGACGGTCGTAAACAAGAGCCGTATGAAAACGTGACGCTGGACGTTGAAGAACAGCATCAGGGTTCTGTGATGCAGGCGCTGGGCGAACGTAAAGGCGACCTGAAAAACATGAATCCAGACGGTAAAGGCCGCGTACGTCTCGACTACGTGATCCCAAGCCGTGGTCTGATTGGCTTCCGTTCTGAGTTCATGACCATGACCTCTGGTACGGGTCTGTTATACTCCACCTTCAGCCACTATGACGACGTACGTCCGGGTGAAGTGGGTCAGCGTCAGAACGGCGTACTGATCTCTAACGGTCAGGGTAAAGCGGTAGCGTTCGCGCTGTTCGGTCTGCAGGATCGCGGTAAGCTGTTCCTCGGTCACGGTGCAGAAGTTTACGAAGGTCAGATTATCGGTATTCACAGCCGCTCTAACGACCTGACTGTAAACTGCCTGACCGGTAAGAAACTGACCAACATGCGTGCTTCCGGTACTGACGAAGCCGTTGTTCTGGTTCCGCCTATCCGCATGACTCTGGAACAAGCTCTGGAGTTCATCGATGATGACGAACTGGTAGAAGTGACTCCAACCTCTATCCGTATTCGTAAACGTCACCTGACGGAAAACGATCGTCGTCGCGCCAACCGCGCACCGAAAGACGATTAATTTCGTTTTTTAGTTATAAAAAACCTGCCATCGCTGGCAGGTTTTTTTTGCTTATGGAAAACAAAATCCGCTGAAATTCCCAGCGGATTTTCCGAAATTTCAATTTCAGGATACTTCTTGCTCGGCAACCACCAGTTCAACATTCTCTTCACTTAACAACTGGCAGAAAGAATTGGGAGGCGGGGCATCAGTAAAAAAAGCCCTGACATTCCGTGCATTGCCAATTGAAACGGCAGCAGACGCGGCAAACTTCGTATGATCGGCCACTAACAATGTATTCCGCGCATGTTTAATCATCGTTCTCGCGACTAACGCTTCATTTACATCAAATTCCAGTAGGGTGCCGTCATGTTCAATGGCACCTATACTGGTGATTAAATAATCTGCGCGGAAGCCTTCAATAAAATCCACGGCTCCTGGGCCGATAATCCCGCCGTTATGAGCGCGTAAAGTGCCTCCCGGCACCATCACTTCAATATCCTGATTCTTATAAAGAATCTGTGCCACACGTAGGCTGTTAGTGATAATGCGTAAATCACGCCGGTTGAGTAATGCCCTGGCAACGGCTTCTACGGTTGTACCGATGGTGATAAAGACGGTACAGCGTTCGGGAAGGTAATCGGCGACTGCCTCAGCGATCGCCCGTTTCTCGGCGGTGAGCGAAAGTTCCCGTTGCTCAAAAGCGGTATTCATGACGCTGGAGACGCGCCCGGCCCCTCCATGATGACGGGTGATCAAGCCCTGCTCACTGAGTTTTCGGATATCCCGGCGCACGGTTTGCGTTGAAACATCCAGCAGTTGTGCCAGTTCTTCAATATTCATATAACCGCGTTCTGCGATTAGATGAACGAGTTGGTCATGGCGTGGATTACCTGTCACTTCGATGATACTCATGAATACTCCCTTGCCCCTCCTCGGTAGATGTTTACCATTTTACGCATAAAGTGACAAAAATGATTCGGTTTGCTCACGATTAGGAATGCCGGCCCGACCGCCAGGCTGGGTACATTTCATCGCGGCAACCGCACTGGCAAAACGAATAGCCTCTTTTGTTGGCATTTTTTCTGCCAACGCTACCGCGAGTGCGCCGTGAAAAACATCGCCTGCTCCAGTGGTATCAACCACATTGACAGAAAATGCCTCCTGTTGACACAAATGACCATCTTCAATCCACAACGATCCTTCAGAACCCAGCGTAACATACACTTTACCTGCTGTTTGTGTCGTTGCCTGGAACAAACCTTCTTCAGGTGACTGCAGGCCAGTCATGCGTTTCAGCCCTGGTGTTGAGAACACGGCGTGATCGGCAAGCGCGACAAGTGGAGAAATATCCTGCGGTGTCATATCGGCGTCTAAAAGCGTTGTCACACCCGCAAGGCGCGCTAGCGAGAATGCTTTTTCAGTACCGCTATGCCAGCGAACATCGGCCAGAATCAGATCATAACGAGAGAAATCGATCGCTTCTAACCATTCGGCATCAGTACCGAGATCAGGACTTGGATAATTAACGATAATCCGTTCGCCATGCTGATCAACGAGGATCGCTGATTGCGACGAACGGGCGTTAGGATATCGGCGGCAAAATGCGGTATTGACGCCCCAACCCTCAAGTTCTGCAAGTAAGGTATTTCCACAACTGTCATCGCCGACGCGACCGATGAAATCAACCTCCACGCCAAGCTTTGCGATTGCAACAGCGGCTGTTGCTGCCGGGCCGCCACCAATCTCAAGATAATGATTTGCCTGATATTTCCCGCCGCCCTCCGGCAGAGTGGGCAAAGAATAAATTCTGTCCTGAACTGTGATACCCACGTATGCAATTCTGGTCATATTTGTCTTGTCCTGTTTAATTTTGTCGTCTTTGGTCAATTTAAATGACGCAAATGATCAAATTAGTGATGCGTGTCGTGTTTTTGAACATAAATTACAAATATGCTCAAAAACAGACGAAAACGAATTTTCAATTGTCATTATTTTGTCAATGTCAGACAGGAGAGTATTCATGGCAACCATTGCATTTCTCGGGCTGGGGCAGATGGGTAGCCCAATGGCTAACAATCTATTGCAAAAAGGGCATTCATTGCAGGTATTTGATGTCAATGCACAGGCCGTCGATGCGCTAGTTACGCAGGGGGCCACTGCGGCACAAACCCCAGCGGAAGCAGCAGCAGGCGCTGAATTTATCATCACTATGCTTCCCAATGGTGACATTGTTCGACAGGTTCTGTTGGGGGAAAAAGGCGTCTGTGAGGCTGTTTCATCTGACGCGTTATTGATTGATATGTCGACTATTCATCCCTTACAGACCGATGCATTAATACGGGAGTTACAAGAAAAAGGCATCAGTATGATGGACGCTCCCGTGGGCAGAACGTCCGTGAATGCGATTGATGGCACATTGCTGATTTTAGCGGGTGGCACTGATGAGCAGATTGCACGTGCACGCCCGATTCTCATGTGCATGGGTAATGAGCTGGTCGAGGCTGGCGGCCCAGGAATGGGGATCCGCGTGAAGCTAATTAACAACTATATGAGCATTGCGCTTAATGCGCTGTCCTCCGAGGCCGCTGTGTTATGTGAGTCACTGGGATTAAATCTTGATGTCGCAATTAAGGTGATGAGTGGTACGGCAGCAGGGAAAGGACATTTTACGACCACCTGGCCTGGCAAAGTGCTGAAAGGCGATCTTTCACCCGCCTTCATGGTGGATCTGGCGTTGAAAGATCTGCGTATTGCAGTTGACGTCGGCACCGCTCAATATGGGGATTGCAGCAGAAAGTTATTACGCTGCAGCAAGTCAAGACGGCAAAGGGCGGCAGGACTGGAGTGCCCTGCTAAATCAGGTTCGCCAGCAGGCTGGTCTTTAATTTTATCTATTAACAGGAGTTTCTATGTCATCCCACTTCACCCCATTTACGCTGAAAGATATCTCCCGCCCAGGTGGTGGATTTGCCATGTTAGCTGTCGATCAGCGTGAGGCCATGCGCTTGATGTTTGCGGCAGCAGGGCAGCCAAAACCCATCGCCGACAGTGTACTCACCGATTTTAAAGTTGCCGCGACCCGAATCCTTTCTCCTTATGCTTCTGCCGTTCTGGCGGATAAACAATTTTGTCTTGAGCAAATAGTCGAGCAGGGCGCTGTTGCTAATTCTTGCGGCCTGATTGTCGCTGCCGATCTTTTTATCCCAGGTAATGGCATCCCGGTTGATAGCGTTGAAATAGATATGTCCGTCGACCCGCATAAAGCCCGTGAAATGGGGGCTAAGGCAATGAAATTACTTGTACTCTGGCGTGAAGATGAACCCGCAGAGGAACGTCTGGCAATGGTTGATAAATTTGTTCGTCGCTGCCGTAGTGCCGGGCTGGTGAGCATTATTGAACCTGTGGTGCGTCCACCTCGTCGCGGTTGGGACTTTGATCGTGAAAGCGCCATTGTTGCCGCCGCCGCAGAGCTTGGTGGAACAGAGGCTGATCTTTACAAAGCCGAGATGCCATTAGGGGGCAAAGGCGATGAAAAAACCTTACTTGCCGCCTGTCAGCAACTTAACGATCAGATGAAGATGCCGTGGGTAATTCTTTCTTCTGGCGTTGATGCCGATATTTTTGGCCGTGCAGTAAGTATTGCCATGAAAGGTGGTGCGTCGGGCTTCCTGGCTGGACGAGCGGTTTGGGCGTCGGTTGTTGGTGCACAAGATCCACAAACTATGCTGCGCGATGTCTCTGTTCCTCGTTTACAACGGTTGGCAGAAATTGTCGATGAAGGTATCGCGCAACGCTAATCCCCTATGGATATCGATTCTGGAGAATAACAATGGATAAAATTACCCAGGTTTTATTTTCAGATATTGGGAAAGTCACCACTCAATATGTTGAAGTACCACACCAGGAACTTAAACCGCACGAAGTGCGGATTGCGCCTGTGTTCTATGGGATATGCGGTTCGGATCTGCATGTTCTGAAAGGCGGTCATCCGTTTGCCAAACCACCTGTCGTCCCCGGTCATGAAATTGCAGCGCGCGTTACGGAAGTTGGCAGCGACGTTAAAAATGTACAGCCGGGCGATCATGTTGTGGTCGATCCCATCATGGCTTGCATGGAATGCCGAGCCTGCCAAGCAGGACGTTTTAATCTTTGTGAACCACCGCAGGTTGCTGGTTTTCGCGCACCGGGCTTTGCTCGCTCACAACACATTGTTCCTGCGCGTAATTGCCATGTCGCACCAGCCTCTTTACCGCTAAAAGTGTTGGCCTTTGCCGAACCGGCGGCTTGTGCCCGTCACTGCGTTAACCGAATGCCGAAAGCTTCTCTGGAAAGCATACTGGTAATTGGTGCCGGAACGATAGGCTTATCCATCGTGCAGGCACTGCGCATTATGGGGGCAGGTAAGATTACCGTGATTGAACCTGACGCTGCCAAACGCGCGCTGGCGTTAAAGCTGGGCGCAGCAGAAGTTTGGGCACCAGGTGAGCTGGCCGCAGATGTGCGATTTACGGGGGCGATTGATGTCGTTGCAGCGCAGGCCACGCTTAACGATGCATGTACCCGTGTATATGCCGGAGGCACCGTCGTGTGCATGGGCGTACCAAGTGGGCCGCGTGAAATACCATTACCGATGATGCAACGTTTCGAGCGTGACTTGCTCAACTCTGGCATGTACATCCCTGAAGATTTCGATGCTGTTATCGAATGGCTGGCGGATGGGCGGTTTGATACCAGTGAACTGGTTACCGATTTATTTGCCATTGAGGATGCAGCGGCGGCATTTGAACGCGCGCAGCAAAATGACTCCATAAAGGTCATGCTGCAATTTGTGCCGGAATGATTTTCTAAATCTCTGTCTGGCGCTGCGTCACGTCAGCGCCACCCTACAACAATTAAAAAGGACACTGCGATGAGTCAAATCACCAGTCCTGCAACTTATTCAATTAGTCGGCCACA
>OGOT01002095.1_pt1 | contig 10083 bp, 6 predicted proteins | sample 1552791 | NCBI WGS metagenome assembly OGOT01 (sample SAMEA2580160, study PRJEB22360) | human gut metagenome | biome: human gut; feature: human-associated habitat; material: faeces | place: Denmark | collected 2008/2010
TGTGATCACACTTGTTCCAAGTTCTTCAGCTAACATTAAGCCACCCTGTCCAAGTGCGGCATCTGTTGCTTCTTTTCCACAGAATACAAGATCAAATTTCTGACCATTGTCCGCTTCTAATTTTGCGATCACATTTTTTAGGATATTTGCGATTCCTGTTGTGTCAGATCCTTTGAATGCATCATCACTTACTAAAAATGCATGATCTGCACCAACTGCAAGACAGTTTTTCAGAGAGTTCTTTGCACTATCTTCTCCGACACATACAACTGTTACTTCTCCTTCAGAGGATTCTTTTAATCGTGCTGCCATTTCGAGAGCATAGGTGTCAAATGCATTTACAACAGGTGTTACGTTTGCTAAATCCGGTGTTCCTTCTGCATTTAAATGGATTTCTACAGAATCATCCGGAACCTGTTTGATACATACTAAAATGTTCATAGTCTTACTCCTTCTTATGTTCTATCTTCCGATTGTGTTATTTGCTACGACGATTCTCTGAATTTCGTTACTTCCTTCGAAAATCTGGAAGATCTTAGCATCTCTTAATAATTTCTCAACTGGATATTCTCTGCTGTATCCATATCCACCGAACATCTGGATTGCTTCAGAAGCTACTTCCATTGCGATATCAGATGCATAGCATTTTGCGATCGCTGCTTCTTTGGAATGTGGTAATCCCATATCCATCTTTGTTAAAGCATGTGCAACCATCTGACGAGCTGTTTCTGTTTTGATTTCCATATCAGCTACTTTAAACTGCATTGCCTGATTTTTGATGACTGGTTTACCAAACTGAACTCTTTCTTTGGCATATGCAATACCTTCATTGATACCACGCTGTGCGATACCTGTTGCAACACATCCCATCCAAGCTCTTGCCTGGTCTAATGTCTTCATTGCGATTGAGAATCCTCTTCCTTCTTCTCCAACTAAGTTTGCAGCTGGAATACGACAGTCTTCTAATACAACATCACATGTGTTTGATGTACGGATACCCATTTTATTTTCTTCATTACCTGTGCTTAATCCTGGTGTTCCAGCATCAACTAAGAACATAGAGATTCCTTTAACACCTTTTGTTTTATCTGTCATAGCTGTGATACAGTAGAAAGAAGCGATTCCTCCATTTGTAATGAAGCATTTTCTTCCATTTAATACCCACTCATCTCCGTCTTTGACAGCTGTTGTTGTTCCTGCACTAGCATCAGATCCTGCTCCTGGTTCTGTTAAACAGAAAGCTCCAAATCCACCATCAATGATCTTCTGGCATACATGTTTTTTCTGTTCTTCATTTCCTGCGATCAGTACTGGTTTTGTTCCTAATCCACTGGCAGAAATTGTTGTTGCAAATCCTGCATCTGCGATAGCCATTTCTTCGATCAGTGCCGCAACGTCTACTCTTGATAATCCTGGTCCACCGTATTCTTCTGGTACTTCTAATGAATGTAACTGCATTTCAATGGCTTTGTCATAAATTTCTTTTGGCCATTCTCCACTGACGTCGTATGCTTTACACTGTTCTTTTACTTCGTTTTCACAGAACTCGTGTACATCCTGTAATAAGTCTTTTGCTTCCTCTGAAATTAAATATGCCATCTTGATATCCTCCTAAAATAACCTTAAAAAAGCTTTGTATATGTTTTATGTTACTTGTTTATGTTTGATTAATCGTTTCCTATTAAAATTATAATTTGTAGCAGATCTTACCTGGATTTAAGATCATATTTGGATCAAAGACTTCTTTGACACCTTCCATGATCCTCATCTGAACTGGTCCGAGAGACTCTGCTAGGTAGTCCATCTTTCCATGTCCGATTCCATGTTCTCCAGAAATCATTCCACCGAATTCTGTTGCTTTTGCATATACTTTATCCATAAAGACTGCAACCTGTTTCTTAAACTCTCCTTCTTCCATGTCATTACTGCATGTATAGATATGTAAGTTACCGTCTCCAGCATGTCCAAAGCTCTTCACTCTGAAATCAGCTTCTGCTTCTAATGATTTTGTATATGTCAGGAATTCTGCAATCTTATTTGTTGGAACTACAACATCACATTCATCTAACAGTACAGTATCTGCTTCAATTGCCTCAAGTAATGCTCCGCGGACAGCCCATGCATCTTTCTTTAAGGCTGGTGTATCAGCAACTAATACATCAATTGCTCCTGCTTCTAATACTACTTCAGATGCCTGTTCAATGATATCTTCCAGTTGTTCTTCAGAATTTCCATCAAATGTTGCTAATAAATATGCTCCAATCTCTGTTCCTTCTAATTCTTTTGGATATACCTGTTTTCCTAAGAACTTCTCAGTATCCATAACAACTTCTTTTTCCATAAATTCCAGAGCCTGTGGTGCCAGATGATGCATAAAGAACTGTGGTACTGTTGCAATACAATCCTCTAAGTTTTCATAAGGAATGATCAGACTGATCACTGATTTTGGTGCTGGAATTACTTTTAATGTAAGTTCTGTGATAATACCCAAAGTACCTTCAGAACCGATCATTAAGTTTAATAAGCTGTATCCTGAACTTGTCTTTGATACAGTAGCTCCAAGTTTTACAATCTCACCTGTTGGTAATACAACTGTCATGGCACGTACATAATCTCTTGTACATCCGTACTTAACAGCTCTCATACCACCAGCGTTGGTTGCTACGTTTCCACCGACTGTTGCGAATTTCTCACCTGGATCTGGTGGATATAATAATCCTTGTTTTTCTGCATCCTGTGCAAGATCATTTAAAAGGACTCCTGATTGAATCTTCACTACAAAGTTTTCTTTGTCATATCCAAGGATCTTGTTCATCTTTGTAAGAGAAATCATAACACCGCCACCGATACTTACGGCTCCTCCTACTAATCCTGTTCTTGCACCACTTGGTGTTACAGGAACCTTGTTTTCATTACAAAGTTTAACGACAGCTGCAACTTCTTCTGTTGATGTTGCTTCTACTAAAACTTCTGGTCTAGCTTTTCCGTAGATTGCCATCTCATCATGGGTGAAATCCTCATTGATTTCATCACCCACTAAGACACGTTTTGGAGCGATCTCTTTGAATTTCTCGATCATCTCTGGTGTCACTTTGTTATACTGATACTCACTCATTTATCTTCCTCCTTAAAAGTTTATAGCTTTTTAATATCTTTTATCTTTATCATTTTCAGATCAATTTGACTCCAAAGTAGCAAACTAATCCATAGATGATAACGAATAATACGAAATATTTGATAACCTTTGTTAAGATTTCACTTTCTTTTCCTACCGTTGCTGTTGCCGCTGTCGCTACTGCGATACTCTGTGGAGAAATAATCTTTCCTGCGGTACTACCAACTGTATTTGCAGCTACCAGCCAGATCTGGTTGATATTTAATTCTGCTCCTGTACTTGCCTGTAACTTGGAGAATAGTACGCTGCTTGATGTAGAACTTCCTGTTACGAATGTTCCGATAGATCCAATCAGTGGTGCAACTAATGGATAAAAGCTTCCTGTTACACGTACGATAAAATCTGCGATAGACTGTGTCATTCCGCTGTATCCCATGATCTTAGCTGTCGCAAGCACTGCCATGATCGTAATGATCGTCTTAAACATCTGAATCACTGTCTTGCCTAAAACAACAAAGATCTCACCAACTGGACATCCCTGAATCAATCCTCCAATAAATGCTGCGATCAAGATCAGCACTCCTGGTGTTGATACCCATGTAAATGTATATGGGCTTGCTCCCTCTCCACTATAAATTGGTACATTTGATTTGATCGCTGATAATGGATCATGAATCGCTGGTACTAATGTTGAAGTCAGAAGTAAGAACAGTAATACAAGAATGAATGGGCTCCATGCAACAAATGCATCTTTTACTGTCATCGTAGTATCATCATTATCTTCGATTTCTACATCAAATTTACTTGCCTTACCTTTCAGCATTACTTTTGCAAGGATGATCGTTACTGCCATACTGCATACAGATCCGATAACTGCTGGAAGTTCAGCTCCTACAAATTTCGCTGTCAGATATTGTGGTACTAAGAATGAAAGACCTGACATCAATGTAATAAATAAAATTTCTTTATAATCACCGATTCCTTTAGCTCCTTCATGTTTTCCTGTGATGAAAACAACAAGGAAAGGAACGAGAATTACCATGATCGCAAGTTGTAATACAACATAAGATGCTGTCATATGTGGACTAAATCCTGTTACATTTGCTGCTGTAACCGTTGGAATTCCGATGGATCCAAATGCTACTGGTGTCGTATTGGCCACCAGGCAAACAGTTGCTGCAAAGATTGGTTCAAATCCTAATCCGCAAAGGATTCCTGCTGGAATCGCTACAGCTGTTCCGAATCCTGCCATACCTTCCATAAATCCTCCAAATCCCCATGCGATGATCAGCACAAGAACTCGTTTATCTCTTGATACAGAAGTAAGCATTTTTTTAATAAGTTCCATGTTTTTCGTATGTACGACCAAGTTGTAAGTAAACACTGCTGCCACGATAACCAGACAGATTGGCCAGATTGCCATTGCAAATCCTTCTAACCCTCCTGTGAGGACATCAATAATTTTTTGCTTCCATAAAAAAAGTGCTTCAATGACTGTAATGATCAAAGCGATCGGACAGGCTACATGTCCTGCCATCTTTAATCCGCTTAATGCAATGATCAGCCAGATGATAGGAAGCATCGCTAATAAAAAGTGAATGAACATCTTAAGTTCTCTCCTTTCTTTTCAAATATGAGCGGGTTCCGATATCCTATTTTTCAGCGTATACGCGACATAGTAAGATTGGTCCTACCAGTTACTGTACTTATATGGTAGGGCCAATTTGACAAAAAGTCAAGGGATTTTTTTTGCAAAACGATTTATTCTTTTTCTATTTTCTTTTCTTTTTTGTAGAAATTGCACAAAAAAAGCAGCATTTTTACAAACATACTATTTTCAATCCAACCATTTTAAGCCATTTGTATAAATACTGTTTTTTATTTATTTGTTAATTTTTCATCAATTTCCACAAATTTCGTATTTCGAACTATTTTACGGAGTCTTTTTCTTTCGTTATACTATTTTGATATTGCTTCCATATGATCGTGGACAATATCACTGCAATATAGTCTGTCAATGCCTGCCCATATATGACTCCATGAATCCTTGCAACCACATTTAAAAGATACATAACGGGATCAGCTGAACTCCTTTGACCATACCCATAGACTACGAGAATCTAGTTTAATACGATGGTTGATACACTAGATATGTGTTATATTATCTATATACTTTATAAAACGCAAAAGAAATTATCACGAGGTGAATAAATAATCATGAAAGCTTACGAACGTTTACTAAATTACGTCAAAATTTTAACTCCAAGCAATGAAAACAGCCAAACTATCCCTTCTTCTGATTGTCAGTTTGATCTTGCCCGAGTCTTGGAAAATGAAATGAAGGAACTTGGTCTCAGTGATGTCTACTTAGATGACAAATGTTACCTATATGGCAAATTACCTGCCACAAAGGGCTATGAAAACTGTCCTGCGATTGGATTTATTGCTCATATGGATACTGTTTCTGATTTCTGTGATCACCCGATCCGTCCGATCCTCACGAAGAATTATAATGGAGAAGCTCTTCCTCTTGGAGATAGTGGTCTGGTTCTTGATCCGAAAGTTTTCCCTCATCTTTCTTCTCTCAAGGGTCGTACTTTGATCACATCGGATGGTACAACGATCCTTGGTGCAGATGATAAGGCTGGGATTGCTGAGATTCTTACGATGGTAGAACGTCTGGTCAGTAAACAGATTCCTCATGGTCCGATCAGCATTGCATTTACTCCAGATGAAGAAATCGGAAGTGGTGCCGAGTATTTCGATGTCAAGCGGTTTGATGCTGATTTTGCTTATACTTTGGATGGCGATACCGAGGGTGAGATCCAGTTTGAAAATTTTAATGCCTGTAAAGTTGAGTTTGAAATCACTGGTTTTAATGTACATCCTGGTTCTTCGAAGGATACGATGATCAATGCCTCACTTGTAGCTATGGAGATCAACTCTTGTCTACCTTCTATGGAAACTCCTAGAAACACGGAAGATTATGAGGGATTCTATCATCTGATCAATATGAATGGTGATGTGAGTCATGCAACATTGCATTATATTGTCAGGGATCATGATCAGGGACTATTTGAAGCAAAGAAACAGACGTTACGTTTGATTGAGAAAAATATGAATGAAAAATGGGGTGATGGTTGCGTCACTTTAACCATTACAGATCAGTATCAAAATATGGCTGAAGTTATTAAGGATTGTCCTCATTTGATTGAAAATGCAAAGAAGGCTTGTGAAAATGCTGGCGTGGATCCGTTGGTTCTGCCAATTCGTGGAGGTACAGATGGATGTCAGTTAAGTTTCCGAGGACTTCCTTGTCCGAATCTTGGAACTAGTGGACATGCTTATCATGGACCTTATGAACATATTAGCGTTGAAGGAATGGATATATGTGTTGATGTTATTGTGGAATTGATTAAATTGTATACTGAAGGTTGTTGATGTATACACTACTTACAGACAAGATACTTCATTCTTCACTTTTCACTTCTTCACGAAACTCTTCCTGCATCCATATGATACACGTCGTCTGCGATTCCCATAGTAGATTCTCTATGGGATACTAGTACTACGGTTCTTCCTTTACTTTCTTCTTTGAGTGATTTCAAGATAATTCCTTCATTTAAAGAATCTAAGTTACTTGTTGGTTCGTCTAGTAATAACATTGGGCTGTCGTGCAGAAAGGCTCTGGCGATTCCGATTCTTTGTTTTTCTCCACCAGACAGGGTGTCTCCGAGTTCTCCGACTTCGGTGTCGTAGCCATTTGGCAGGGACATGATCATGTCATGGATAGAAGCTTTTTGGGCGGCTTTTATGATTTCTTCTCTTGCTGCGCCTGGTTTTCCGATCGCTATGTTGTTGGCGATGGAGTCGTGGAAGAGTTCGGTTTCCTGAGTTACGTAGGATTGTGTGTTTCTTAGTGTCTTAGTTGGGATTTCTTTCACGTTTTCTTCTGAAATCTTTATGTTTCCTTTGTTTACATCCCAGAAGCGCATCAGAAGTTTCAACAGTGTGGACTTTCCGCAGCCGCTTTTTCCACAGATTCCGATGACTTTTCCTTGTTTCATATTGATGTTGCAGTCTTTTAGGATGACTTCTTCATCATAGGCAAAGGTTACATCTTCTACGGATGCACCTTCAAAACTTATATCAGCTTCTCCTTCTGATTCTTCTACCATTGGTTCTTCTTCGAGTAAGGATAACACTCTTTCTCCACTTGCTAATGTCTGGTTTAAATTGTTTGACAGGCTTGACAATGCAGTTACTGGACCAAAAGAACCCATCATAGCGATCGTTGCAAGCAGCATAGCATCAAATGTAACATTTCCTGCCTGATATAAATGATACATTAAAAAGAACATTCCAAACGAACAACAAAGGATCACAAGGTCTGTGACAGCTCTTTGCATCGCTTCCATGCGATTCAGGTCTTTTTGCATTTTTCCTAATTCAATGGATTTTTCACTTATTTGTGCTTTTCTTTTTTTACCTTGTCCATACTGGATCGTTTCGTCTATTCCACGAAGCGATTCTAAGACAAAACTGTTTAGATTTCCGAATCCACTTCGAAATTCCATTCCTTTTTGTCCGCCTTTTTTTCCATTTCTTAATGGGATCACGCAGCCTACCAGAAGATAAGAACAGACTGCAAAGATTCCTGCATAGACATGAAATCTTCCGATAAATACGACCATGATCAATGAAGTTAAAATCGCGATCATGATCGGAGAGATCGTGTGTGCATAGAATACTTCTAATAATTCAATATCGGTTGTGATGATCGAAATCAGATTTCCCTTTTCCCTGCCGTCTAATTTAGCTGGGCAAAGCTTCCGAAGTACCGCAAATACCTGATGTCTGATGATCGCTAACAGTTTAAATGCAATAAAATGGTTACAATACTGTTCTGCATAATGGAGGATTCCACGCATCACTGCAAGAACCACCAAAATAATCAGATATTTCGTCACACGCTGCCCTTTCATAGCAAGAAGTACACCATGTCCGGCTGTGATCGTCAGGAAAATGGCACACAGATACCCTAAGGTTCCAAGAAGCACTGCCGCTGTCATAATGTGTGCCAGTGGTTTTACAAGACCGATCATTTTCCCCATAATCTTTATGGAACTTCTTCTTTGTTTTGTTGTATTTTCCATCTTACACCACCTTCTTCTTTAAAGACTCATTCCATGACATATTTGCAGCATAAGATTCCAGTTCCTTCTGCTTATCAAATAAATGCTGGTATGCACCTTTTTTACGCATTAAATGTTCGTGTGTTCCCTCTTCTGCAACAATTCCGTCTTTCATCATATAAATGCAGTCAGAATCTACAACATTGGATAATCTGTGGGAAATAAACAAGATCATCTTTGTCTTTGATAATTCCCGAATGACATTCATGATCATTTCTTCACTTTCCATATCAATATTGGATGTCGCTTCGTCAAATATGTAGATCGGTGTATCAAACAGCAGCGCTCTTGCAAGTGCCAGACGCTGTCTCTGACCACCTGAGAAGTTTTCCCCGCGTTCTGACAAGACAGTCTGTAATCCATCCTGTTCTTTTAAAAATGCCAGAAGATTTACTTTCTCTAACACTTCTTCCATCTCTTCTTTGCTTGCATCTGGCTTTGCCATACGAAGATTTTCTTTGACTGTTCCTGCAAATAAATAACTGTTATGTGTGATCTTCGTCATATGGGACATCAATTCATTTTCCATAATATCGGAGATATCCACACCACCGATCTTGACACTTCCAGTATATCCACGATTTCTCGCTGTTAAGATCCCTGCCAGTGTACTTTTTCCGCAGCCAGATTCCCCAACAAAAGAAATAAAGCTGTTTGCAGGGAAGTTCATTGTGATTCCTTTTAAGATTTCACGATCTTTTTCATAAGCAAAATGAACATCATCAAGTGAAATCTCTAACTCTCCCTGTGGAAACTTGGATTCTCCGCTCTCTCCTTCTTCCAGATCAAGCAGTCCAAAAATCTTATCACTCGCTGCCATTCCATTCATCGCAATGTGGAAAAATGATCCTAACAATCTTAACGGAATAAAAAATTCTGAAGCCAACAATAAAATGATCAATGCTCCGCCAATCGTGATATTTCCAGCAATATACTGATGAATCGCTGTGATCATTCCGACAGCAGCGCCACCGTAGGCTATGATGTCCATGACACTGGTTGAATTTAACTGCATTGTCAAAACTTTCATCGTGATCTTACGAAAATTCTGCGCTTCCTCATCCATCTCAACCGCTTTCATTTCATCCGCCTGATAGATCTTTAATGTTGTCATTCCCTGAAGATTCTCAAGAAAACTGTCTCCTAGTGTTGTGTATAGTCCCCAGTATTTATTCAATAATTTCTTTGCGAGTTTCTGCACCGCAACGATTGAAATCGGAATCAATGGAACGCAGATCAGCAGTACCGCACTTGCCTTTAAACTGATAAAGGATAAAATGATAAATAATGTTACTGGTGCTAAGATGCTGTAAAACAACTGCGGAAGATATTTCCCAAAATAAATTTCAAGCTGCTCCACGCCTTCGGTACTCATCTGTACGACTTCTGATGTTGAAACATGTTCCCGATAAGAAGCCCCTAAACATAACAATTTCTCATAGATCTTTTCTCGTAAAATTCTTTTCACATCAACACTTGCTGCAAATGACGCCCTTGTTGCCATCTGATCACATAAGAAACGGATCGCTACTGCAACCACCAAAACCATAAATGTTGTAAAGATCACCTGATCACTCATCTGGTGCATCAAAATACAGTCCACCATTCTTCCAATGGAAAAGATCGCTGCGATCTGCCCTAATAATGCGATCCACTGCCACAGGACCATCTGTACAATATATTTTTTTGTATGGGAAAGTAATTTTACCAATCTTGTTTTAATCATTATTTATATTTAGTAGAGGACTGTATTATAAGTTGTAAAGTATTGAT
>OGOT01002096.1_pt1 | contig 10074 bp, 4 predicted proteins | sample 1552791 | NCBI WGS metagenome assembly OGOT01 (sample SAMEA2580160, study PRJEB22360) | human gut metagenome | biome: human gut; feature: human-associated habitat; material: faeces | place: Denmark | collected 2008/2010
TTGAGTCCAGGTATGCACAAATTCACCCTAAATTTACTCACCATATCACTTGGTTTGGCGGTAATGTCGATGGCAAAAGCCACGCCAACTGCTTATCAACTGCTGATGGCACAGATTCGATTGGGAGAAGACTCTCACCGTGAAGAACTGGTGGAGCAGTCGCTTTATCGCCTTGAATTGGTGGAGCCCAATAATCCTGATGTCGTTGCGGCTCGGTTTCGCTATCTGCTTCGCAAGGGGGATATTGACGGAGCACACAAACAACTTGCCAGACTTTCTCTGATCGCCCCAGATTCAAAAATATATAAAGCATCGCGTACGGTCATGCGACTTTCTTCGCTTGAGGGGCGCCAGGCATTGCAAATGGCGCGTTTACAAGCTATCTCCGGGCGATACGAGGAGGCTATTGTCAGTTATGACAAGCTATTTAACGGAGTACCGTCAGATGTCGGCATGGCGTTGGAATACTGGAGTGCAGTGGCGCAAATTGCATCTCGTCGCAACGAGGCAATTAGTCAGTTGAAAAAACTTAATATTGATAACCCAAACTCTGGTGCAATATTGGGGGCGCTGGGCCAGGCTTATTCACAGAAAGGCGATCGCGCGAATGCGGTGGCAAATCTGGAAAAAGCCCTCGCGCTGGGCCCGCACAGCAGCAACAACGACAAATGGAACAGTTTGCTGAAAGTGAACCGTTATTGGCTGGCGATCCAACAGGGCGATGCCGCACTGAAAGCGAACAATCCTGATCAGGCGGAACGCCTGTTCCTGCAGGCACGCAATGTCGATAATACCGACAGCTATGCGGTGCTGGGGCTGGGTGATGTGGCAATGGCGCGAAAAGATTACCCCGCCGCCGAACGTTATTATCAGCAGACCCTGCGTATGGACAGCGGCAACACTAACGCCGTGCGCGGGCTGGCGAATATTTACCGCCAGCAATCGCCAGAAAAAGCTGAAGCGTTTATCGCCTCGCTCTCTGCCAGTCAGCGGCGTAGCATTGATGATATCGAACGCAGCCTGCAAAACGACTGTCTGGCACAGCAGGCAGAGGCACTGGAAAACCAGGGCAAATGGGCGCAGGCGGCAGCACTTCAGCGGCAACGACTGGCGCTGGATCCCGGCAGCGTATGGATTACTTACCGACTTTCGCAGGATCTCTGGCAGGCCGGACAACGCAGCCAGGCTGATACATTAATGCGCAATCTGGCACAGCAGAAGCCGAACGACCCGGAGCAGGTTTACGCTTACGGGCTGTATCTCTCTGGTCATGACCAGGACAGAGCGGTGCTGGCGCATATCAACAGCCTGCCGCGCGCGCAATGGAACAGCAATATTCAGGAGCTGGTTAATCGACTGCAAAGCGATCAGGTGTTGGAAACCGCTAATCGCCTGCGAGAAAGCGGCAAAGAAGCTGAAGCGGAAGCGATGCTGCGCCAGCAACCACCTTCCACGCGCATAGACCTCACGCTGGCTGACTGGGCGCAACAACGACGTGATTACACCGCCGCTCGCGCTGCATATCAGAATGTCCTGACGCGGGAGCCAACTAACGCCGATGCCATTCTTGGTCTGACGGAAGTGGATATTGCTGCCGGTGACAAAGCGGCGGCACGTAGCCAGCTGGCGAAGCTGCCTGCCACCAATAACGCCTCGCTGAACACTCAGCGGCGCGTGGCGCTGGCACAGGCGCAGCTTGGCGATACCGCAGCGGCGCAGCAGACGTTTAATAAGTTGATCCCGCAGGCAAAATCTCAGCCACCGTCGATGGAAAGCGCGATGGTGCTGCGCGACGGTGCGAAGTTTGAAGCACAGGCGGGCGATCCAAAGCAGGCGCTGGAAACCTACAAAGACGCCATGGTCGCATCCGGTGTGACTACGACGCGCCCGCAGGATAACGACACCTTTACCCGACTGACCCGTAACGACGAGAAAGATGACTGGCTGAAACGCGGCGTGCGCAGCGATGCGGCGGACCTCTATCGCCAGCAGGATCTTAACGTCACCCTTGAGCATGATTACTGGGGTTCGAGCGGCACCGGTGGTTATTCCGATCTGAAAGCGCACACCACTATGTTGCAGGTGGACGCGCCGTATTCTGACGGGCGGATGTTCTTTCGCAGTGATTTCGTCAATATGAACGTCGGCAGTTTCTCCACTAATGCCGATGGTAAATGGGATGACAACTGGGGCACCTGTACATTACAGGATTGTAGCGGCAACCGCAGCCAGTCGGATTCCGGTGCCAGCGTGGCGGTCGGCTGGCGAAATGACGTCTGGAGCTGGGATATCGGCACCACGCCGATGGGCTTCAACGTGGTGGATGTGGTCGGCGGCATCAGTTACAGCGATGATATTGGGCCGCTGGGTTACACCGTTAACGCCCATCGTCGGCCCATCTCCAGTTCTTTGCTGGCCTTTGGTGGGCAAAAAGACTCTCCGAGCAATACCGGGAAAAAATGGGGCGGCGTGCGTGCCGACGGCGTGGGGCTAAGCCTGAGCTACGATAAAGGTGAAGCAAACGGCGTCTGGGCATCGCTTAGTGGCGACCAGTTAACCGGTAAAAATGTCGAAGATAACTGGCGTGTGCGCTGGATGACGGGCTATTACTATAAGGTCATTAACCAGAACAATCGCCGCGTCACAATCGGCCTGAACAACATGATCTGGCATTACGACAAAGACCTGAGTGGCTACTCACTCGGTCAGGGCGGTTACTACAGTCCGCAGGAATACCTGTCGTTTGCCATACCGGTGATGTGGCGGGAGCGCACGGAAAACTGGTCGTGGGAGCTGGGGGCGTCTGGATCGTGGTCGCATTCACGCACCAAAACCATGCCGCGTTATCCGCTGATGAATCTGATCCCGAGCGACTGGCAGGAAGAAGCCGCACAACAATCCAACGATGGCGGCAGCAGTCAGGGCTTTGGCTACACGGCGCGGGCATTACTTGAACGACGTGTTACTTCCAACTGGTTTGTCGGCACGGCAATTGATATCCAGCAGGCAAAAGATTACGCACCCAGCCATTTCCTGCTCTACGTACGTTATTCCGCCGCCGGATGGCAGGGTGACATGGATTTACCGCCGCAGCCGCTGATACCTTACGCCGACTGGTAAGTTTTCAGATAGCGCCTCTCTTAATGCCGCTGCGATCGGGTATACTCGGGCGGCAATCTGGGATTTCCGGGGGGAGACAATTTGCGCGTAAGTCGCTCGTTAACAATCAAGCAGATGGCAATGGTGGCAGCCGTTGTCATGGTGTTCGTTTTTATTTTTTGCACCGTTTTGCTGTTCCATCTGGTCCAGCAGAATCGCTATAACACGGCTACGCAACTGGAAAGCATTGCTCGCTCTGTCCGCGAACCCTTATCTTCTGCCATTTTGAAAGGCGATATTCCCGAAGCGGAAGCTATTCTTGCCAGCATTAAACCGGCAGGCGTGGTCAGCCGTGCCGATGTGGTGCTGCCTAACCAGTTCCAGGCGCTGCGTAAAAGTTTTATTCCAGAGCGTCCGGTATCGGTAATGGTTACTCGCCTGTTTGAGCTACCGGTTCAAATCTCGCTGGGTGTCTACTCGCTCGAACGTCCGGCAAATCCGCAGCCAATTGCCTATCTGGTGCTACAGGCGGATTCCTTCCGCATGTATAAGTTCGTGATGAGTACCCTCTCAACGTTAGTGACCATTTACTTACTTTTGTCGTTAATATTGACGGTGGCGATTAGCTGGTGCATTAACCGCCTGATTTTGCATCCGTTACGCAATATTGCTCGCGAACTTAACGCCATCCCTGCCCAGGAACTTGTTGGTCACCAACTGGCATTACCACGTCTGCATCAGGACGATGAAATCGGTATGCTGGTGCGCAGTTACAACCTCAACCAGCAATTGCTGCAGCGCCATTATGAAGAACAGAACGAAAACGCGATGCGCTTCCCGGTGTCGGATTTGCCGAACAAAGCTTTGCTGATGGAGATGCTGGAGCAGGTTGTCGCGCGTAAACAAACCACCGCGCTGATGATTATCACCTGTGAAACCCTGCGTGATACTGCGGGCGTGCTGAAAGAGGCGCAACGAGAAATTCTGCTGCTGACGCTGGTGGAAAAACTCAAATCGGTACTGTCGCCACGTATGATCCTCGCGCAGATTAGCGGTTATGACTTTGCTGTCATTGCCAACGGGGTACAGGAACCGTGGCACGCAATCACTTTGGGTCAGCAAGTGCTCACTATCATGAGCGAGCGCCTGCCGATTGAACGTATTCAACTCCGTCCGCACTGTAGCATTGGCGTGGCGATGTTCTACGGCGATCTCACCGCCGAACAGCTTTACAGTCGCGCTATTTCTGCGGCATTTACCGCTCGCCATAAAGGCAAGAATCAGATTCAGTTCTTTGATCCGCAGCAGATGGAAGCCGCCCAACAGCGGTTGACGGAAGAGAGCGATATCCTTAATGCACTGGAAAATCATCAGTTTGCGATTTGGTTACAGCCACAGGTCGAGATGACCAGCGGTAAACTGGTCAGTGCGGAAGTGTTACTGCGTATCCAGCAACCGGATGGCAGTTGGGATCTGCCGGATGGCTTAATCGATCGCATTGAGTGCTGTGGGCTGATGGTTACCGTCGGTCACTGGGTGCTGGAAGAGTCCTGTCGACTGCTGGCTGCCTGGCAAGAGCGCGGCATTATGTTGCCCTTGTCGGTAAACCTCTCAGCGCTGCAACTGATGCACCCGAATATGGTAGCGGATATGCTGGAACTGTTAACCCGCTATCGCATTCAGCCGGGAACACTGATTCTGGAAGTGACAGAAAGCCGACGTATTGACGACCCTCATGCAGCGGTGGCAATCCTCCGCCCGTTGCGTAATGCCGGCGTTCGGGTGGCGCTGGATGATTTCGGCATGGGCTACGCAGGGCTGCGTCAGCTGCAGCATATGAAATCGTTGCCAATCGACGTGTTAAAAATCGACAAAATGTTTGTTGAAGGCTTGCCGGAAGATAGCAGCATGATTGCTGCAATTATCATGTTGGCGCAAAGCCTGAACTTACAAATGATTGCCGAAGGCGTGGAGACTGAAGCACAACGCGACTGGCTGGCAAAAGCGGGCGTTGGTATTGCCCAGGGCTTCCTTTTTGCTCGCCCACTCCCTATTGAAATCTTCGAAGAGAGTTACCTGGAAGAAAAGTAGCTACCCCAAACTGATTACAAAACTTTAAAAAGTGCTGGTTTGTGCGAGCCAGCTCAAACTTTTTAACCTTTTTGTTTCAATTATGATCCAGGTACATTTCTGTGATGTTGTCTGGGTGTTATTTTAAGGCCGCAGGTACCCCATAACCTTACAAGACCTGTGGTTTTACTAAAGGACACCCTATGAAAACCTCTCTGTTTAAAAGCCTTTACTTTCAGGTCCTGACAGCGATAGCCATTGGTATTCTCCTTGGCCATTTCTACCCTGAAATAGGCGAGCAAATGAAACCGCTTGGCGACGGGTTCGTTAAGCTCATTAAGATGATCATCGCTCCTGTCATCTTTTGTACCGTCGTAACGGGCATTGCGGGCATGGAAAGCATGAAGGCGGTCGGTCGTACCGGCGCAGTCGCACTGCTTTACTTTGAAATTGTCAGTACCATCGCGCTGATTATTGGTCTTATCATCGTTAACGTCGTGCAGCCTGGTGCCGGAATGAACGTCGATCCGGCAACGCTTGATGCGAAAGCGGTAGCGGTTTACGCCGATCAGGCGAAAGACCAGGGCATTGTCGCCTTCATTATGGATGTCATCCCGGCGAGCGTCATTGGCGCATTTGCCAGCGGTAACATTCTGCAGGTACTGCTGTTTGCCGTACTGTTTGGTTTTGCGCTCCACCGTCTGGGCAGCAAAGGCCAACTGATTTTTAACGTCATCGAAAGTTTCTCGCAGGTCATTTTCGGCATCATCAATATGATCATGCGTCTGGCACCTATTGGTGCGTTCGGGGCAATGGCGTTTACCATCGGTAAATACGGCGTCGGCACACTGGTGCAACTGGGACAGCTGATTATCTGTTTCTACATCACCTGTATCCTGTTTGTGGTGCTGGTATTGGGTTCAATCGCTAAAGCGACTGGTTTCAGTATCTTCAAATTTATCCGTTACATCCGTGAAGAACTGCTGATTGTACTGGGGACTTCATCTTCCGAGTCGGCGCTGCCGCGTATGCTCGACAAGATGGAGAAACTCGGCTGCCGCAAATCGGTGGTGGGGCTGGTCATCCCGACAGGCTACTCGTTTAACCTTGATGGCACATCGATATACCTGACAATGGCGGCGGTGTTTATCGCCCAGGCCACTAACAGTCAGATGGATATCGTCCACCAAATCACGCTGTTAATCGTGTTGCTGCTTTCTTCTAAAGGGGCGGCAGGGGTAACGGGTAGTGGCTTTATCGTGCTGGCGGCGACGCTCTCTGCGGTGGGCCATTTGCCGGTAGCGGGTCTGGCGCTGATCCTCGGTATCGACCGCTTTATGTCAGAAGCTCGTGCGCTGACTAACCTGGTCGGTAACGGCGTAGCGACCATTGTCGTTGCTAAGTGGGTGAAAGAACTGGACCACAAAAAACTGGACGATGTGCTGAATAATCGTGCGCCGGATGGCAAAACGCACGAATTATCCTCTTAATCTCACCACTTATGCCCGCACTCCCTTCCCCGAGTGCGGGTGTTTGCGCATAATTGACCCCTGTGCCTGAACTTACCACCTGGGTGAGTTCAGGTTTATTTCACTTCTTCCGTGACATTTTCATGTTCTTGCGGTCTAACACGAAGTGTTTTTAACGTCATTTAGACTGACCGACAACGGGCAGTTTTTTATTACCAGGATAGTTGATCAGGGGTTCACATGCAGGGCACAAAAATTCGACTTTTAGCGGGCGGTTTGCTGATGATGGCCACTGCTGGCTATGTGCAGGCAGATGCGCTCCAGCCTGATCCAGCATGGCAACAGGGGACGCTTTCCAACGGTTTACAGTGGCAAGTGCTGACCACGCCCCAGCGTCCCAGCGATCGTGTTGAAATTCGCCTGCTGGTTAATACCGGTTCGCTCGCCGAAAGTACACAACAGAGCGGTTACAGCCACGCCATCCCTCGTATTGCGTTAACGCAAAGCGGTGGCCTTGACGCAGCGCAGGCGCGTTCATTGTGGCAGCAGGGGATCGACCCTAAACGCCCGATGCCGCCGGTAATTGTCTCTTATGACACCACGCTGTTTAATCTGAGTTTGCCCAATAACCGTAACGACTTGCTGAAAGAAGCGCTCTCTTATCTGGCAAATGCCACTGGCAAACTGACTATCACGCCAGAAACCATCAACCACGCGCTGCAAAGTCAGGACATGGTGGCAACCTGGCCTGCCGATACTAAAGAGGGCTGGTGGCGCTATCGTCTGAAAGGATCAACCTTGTTAGGTCACGATCCTGCCGATCCGCTGAAACAACCCGTTGAAGCGGAAAAGATTAAAGATTTCTATCAGAAATGGTACACCCCGGATGCAATGACGCTGCTGGTGGTGGGAAACGTGGATGCGCGCTCGGTTGTCGACCAAATCAATAAAACGTTTGGCGAACTGAAAGGCAAACGTGAAACACCGGCTCCGGTGCCGACGCTTTCTCCGCTGCGTGCGGAAGCGGTGAGCATTATGACTGACGCGGTGCGTCAGGACCGGTTATCAATCATGTGGGATACGCCGTGGCAGCCGATTCGTGAATCAGCCGCACTGCTGCGCTACTGGCGTGCGGACCTGGCCCGTGAGGCGCTGTTCTGGCATGTTCAGCAAGCGTTAAGCGCCAGTAACAGTAAAGACATCGGTCTTGGATTTGACTGCCGTGTGCTGTATCTGCGTGCGCAGTGTGCCATCAACATCGAATCACCAAACGACAAGCTGAACAGCAACCTTAATCTGGTGGCGCGTGAACTGGCGAAGGTTCGCGATAAAGGTCTGCCGGAAGAAGAGTTCAATGCGTTAGTGGCGCAAAAGAAACTGGAGCTGCAGAAACTGTTTGCCGCCTATGCGCGAGCTGATACCGATATTCTGATGGGGCAGCGGATGCGTTCGTTGCAAAATCAGGTCGTCGATATCGCGCCGGAGCAATATCAGAAACTGCGTCAGGATTTCCTTAACAGCCTGACGGTGGAGATGTTAAATCAGGATCTGCGTCAGCAGTTGTCGAATGATATGGCGTTAATACTGCTGCAGCCGAAAGGCGAGCCGGAATTTAACATGAAAGCGTTGCAGGCGGCCTGGGATCAAATCATAGGCGGCAAACCGGCCCCCCGCCGCCGCCGCCTCCCGCCACATCTGTCGCCACGGATGACGTACATCCTGAAGTGACGGATATTCCACCTGTACAGTAATGCCTGATGGTGATGAGTTAGCACAACCATCAGGTATTTATGGATGAGCTGGATAGGGGGGTAACACTCTATCCAGCCTTTTGCATATGCTGCTTTTACGCTGGCATCGCTTCACGCGGGATAATCGCGCCGCGATACTGAATAACGGTACTTGCGGTCAGGTGCCCGCGTTTCGCTGCGTCTTCCGCACCGCCGCCCGTCAAACGTACCGCCAGATAACCGGCACTGAAAGAGTCGCCAGCTGCGGTGGTATCGATCACTTTTTCTTTCGGCAGTTTTACCGCCGGAACATCCACTAACCCTTCGCCAGCAATGGACACCAGGCAAGAATCCGCCCCGCGTTTCACCACCACTTCTTTCACGCCCGCGTTATGGGTGCGCGCAATGACGTCTTCCACCGGCTGTTGACCCCACAGCGCGTCTTCATCGTCCAGCGTCAGGAAGGCGATATCCGTGCATTCCAGCATTTGTTGGTACACCTGCTGTGTCTCTTCTTTGCTGGCCCACAGGCGCGGACGATAGTTATTGTCGAAAATCACTTTTCCGCCGTTGGCGCGGCATTCGCGCAGCAGGGAAAGCAGCTTTTCGCGGCTGGTCGGGCTTAAGATCGCCAGGCTAATCCCGCTCAGGTAGAGATAATCGAAATTCGCCAGCTCTTCGCAAATCGCCGCGGATTGCTCACTCTCCAGCCAGAATTTGGCGGCGGCTTCGTTACGCCAGTAGTAGAACGTACGTTCGCCGGTGCTGTCGGTTTCAATGTAGTAAAGGCCCGGCAGACGGTTTTCCATCCGTTGGGTCAGGGAAGTATCAACGTTCTCGCCGTGCCAGGCGTCCAGCATCTGCTGGCTAAAACTGTCCGTTCCCAGCGCCGTTACGTAATGAACGGTTAATGCCGCAGGATCGACCTGACGGGCGATATAGACGGAAGTGTTCAGGGTATCGCCGCCGAAACCGCGCTTAACGTCCGCGCCTTTCTCGGAAAGCTCAATCATGCATTCGCCAATCACGGCAATCTTTTTGGACATAGTCGTGAACCTGATCTGTAAAAAATTAGCGTTAGTTTGCGCTGTGGTGGTTTGCTGGTCAACCATATTAAAACAGTGTTCCATTATTTTTTTGAGCCAGAACGTATTCCTGAAAGATTCCGTTGTGGAGTGGGGAAATTTACCCCAGCCAGGCGGTAAAGTTCTGCCCTTGCGCGCCGATAATCTTTGTCGAGTCCGGGCAGCATCACTTTTAAACACAGGACATCTTTGATGATAAGGCAGGTTATCCAGCGAATAAGCAACCCTGAAGCAAGCATCGAGAGCTTGCAGGAACGGCGTTTTTGGTTGCAGTGTGAGCGTGCTTACACCTGGCAGCCGATCTATCAAACATGCGGGCGGTTAATGGCCGTGGAGCTATTAACGGTGGTCACGCATCCCTTGAACCCTTCGCAACGCCTGCCGCCGGATCGCTATTTTACTGAAATCACCGTTAGCCATCGGATGGAAGTTGTGAAAGAGCAGATTGATTTGCTGGCGCAAAAAGCCGACTTCTTTGTAGAGCACGGCCTGCTGGCATCGGTCAATATTGATGGCCCTACGCTCATCGCCCTGCGTCAGCAACCAAAAATCCTGCGCCAGATTGAGGATCTTCCCTGGCTGCGTTTCGAACTGGTGGAACACATCCGCCTGCCGAAAGAT
>OGOT01002099.1_pt1 | contig 10056 bp, 11 predicted proteins | sample 1552791 | NCBI WGS metagenome assembly OGOT01 (sample SAMEA2580160, study PRJEB22360) | human gut metagenome | biome: human gut; feature: human-associated habitat; material: faeces | place: Denmark | collected 2008/2010
AATACAATCGAATTATTCTTTGATGGCTTGATTGATAAAACAGAAGCCATTAAGCGTTTAAAATATGAGAAACCCAATTTACAAATATGTTTTCGTACTCAAAGAGCATTAGAATGTTTATTCTTTGAAAGAGGTGAAAAGATATGAATGCAAATCCAATATTACTTCAGAAAAAGTATTCTCGTGTCATAGAATGTTTTGCTGATAAAATGAATATTTCACTAAATGCTGCATTAGATTTTTTCTATCGCTCAGAGGTGTATTGTCTTATGCGAGATGGTGTTTCAGATATGCACTGCATGAGTGATGAATACCTTGCAGATGAATTGATATTAGAATATCAGGAAAGAGAGGAGCATGTTTGTGGACAAGGATATTAAAAAATCAATATCAGTGACCGATAAAGATGCACAATATGATGAAAAAGCAAAAAATCTATTGGGGCATAAAATTATACTTGCACACATACTGGTGAAGACGATTGACGAATTTAAGGGAATGAATCCTAAAGATGTCGTGCAGTGTATCGAAGGAGAACCATATATTAGCAGAGTTCCGATAGATGCAGGAAGCACAAACGTAGAAAAAGAACAAGACGGAGAAAAAGTAATTGGATTAAATACAGAAAACAGCGAACTTAATGAAGGGCTGGTACGATTTGATATTATATTCTATGTGCGGATGAAAGACGGTTTATCACAGGTTATTGTGAATATAGAAGCACAGAAAGCAGAACCATCGGCATATGATATAATAAATAGAGCAGTATTCTATGTCAGCAGGATGATTTCTTCACAGAAGGGTAGAGAATTTGTAAATTCCAATTATAATGATATAAAACGAGTATATTCCATATGGATTTGTATGAATATGTCGCAAAACTGTATGAATTATATTCATTTTACACAGGAAAGTGTAGTCGGTACTTATCAGTGGAAAGGTGACATAGACCTTGCAAATATTGTCTTAATAGGTTTAGCAGAAAACCTTCCAGAAAAAGAGGAACGATATGAACTTCATCGTTTACTGGGAGCGTTATTATCCGCAAAATTAAATGTAGATGAGAAGTTTGATATTATAGGAAACGAATTTGATATTCCATTGGAAAGTGACATTAGAAAGGATGTGAATGATATGTGTAATCTGAGTCAGGGAATAAAAGAACAGGCATATGTGGAAGGTACTGAGAATGGAATCGCCATTGGAAAACAAGAAGGAATTACTATCGGAAAACGAGAAGGAATTGCCGAGACTATAATTAAAATGTACCGAAAAGGATATGAAGCAGAGCAGATAAGCGATATATTAGAAAAAAACAGTATGGTAAAAAGCAAGCCGGAGAATGGCTTGCTTTTTTCGTATCAGCTAAATTAGCACTTCTTATTATCAAAGGCCGGATTAAATGCATAGAAGTTCTTACTGTTCAAGTTATCCTGCACAATCCGTAAACTTTCACCGAAACGCTGGAAGTGTACAATTTCTCTTGCACGCAGGAATTTAATTGCATCATAAACATCTGGGTCATCTTTTACAAGGCGAAGAATATTGTCGTAAGTAGTACGTGCTTTTTGTTCCGCAGCCATATTTTCCATAAGGTCAGTAATTGGATCACCGGTGGACTGCATTGTATCTGCACTCCATGGAGTACCACTTGCCGCAACTGGGTAGATACCAGTTGTATGGTCAACATAATAATCCGCAAATCCCTGTTCCTTAATCTGCTGTACCGTCAGATTGCGGGTAAGCTGATGAACAATTGTACAAACCATCTCAATATGATTTAACTCTTCAGTACCTACAGAAGCATCAAAGAGGGAATACAATTAGAGTTTGCCCTCATATATTTGGATGAGCAACATCTTCAGGAGCATTCAGCTTTATGAATATGAATAAGTATGAGCGTCTAAACCAGCAAAAGAAATATAGCAGCGAAAAATCCTTTTCAGGTAAAAAGCGAGTTGCGGCTTATTGTCGTGTTTCGACAGAGAAGGAGGAGCAGGCGCAGTCTTTTGAGAGTCAGTGCGATTTTTTTCGATGTTACATTGAGCAAAAGAAAGAATGGGAGTTTTATAAAGTTTTTGCGGATGAAGGGATTTCGGGGACGAGTACGAAGAAGAGGGAACAGTTTAATCGGATGATTGCGGAGGCGAAGCAGAGGAAGTTTGACTTGCTTATTACAAAGGAGATTTCCCGTTTTGCGAGAAATACGCTTGACAGTATTTATTATACAAGAGAACTTCGCAAGGTGGGAGTCGGGGTTTTGTTTTTAAATGATGGGATTAATACATTAGATGGAGATGCGGAGTTACGTCTTTCGATTATGGCATCGATTGCCCAGGAAGAGAGCCGGAAAACATCGGAGCGAGTGAAATGGGGCCAAAAACGCCGAATGGAAGAGGGTGTTGTTTTTGGCAGGAGTATGCTTGGTTATGATGTGAGAAATGGAAAAATGTATGTAAATGAAGAAGGAGCTGAAGTAGTTCGGAAAATATTTTATAAGTTTGTTGAGGAGAGGAAAAGTACACATACTATTGCAAGGGAGTTACTAGAGGAAGGTATTTACCCGATGCGGAGCAAAAAGTGGAGAAATACAGTGATTTTGCGTATTTTGCAGAATGAAAAATATTGTGGGGATTTGGTGCAGAAGAAGACATTTACACCGGATTATCTTTCTCATGAGAAAAAATATAATCGGGGTGAGGAGGAGTTTGTGATTATTAAAAATCATCATGAGCCGATTATTTCGAGAGAAATGTTTGAAAAAGCGGAAAAGATTTTTTCTCGAAATAAAGCACAGAAAGATTCTGAGAATACATAAAAATAAACGGAATATTTGAAGATACTGGCGAATTTGTCAGGAAATCTGCTTCGTAGTAACTTTATGAAAGAGTTGAAACAGAAGAATGTAGAAGAACTTTATATTCATAATAGAATTGCTTTCCAGAGGGCGTTTGAAAAATATATTGATACTTGGCGCAACAGGGAGAATTGGGAAATCAATTGTTCGCTGTGTCGCATTTATTTTGTGTTATACTGTTTTATATAATTTTCCGTTATCAAAGTCCATAAGTACGAGTGGAATGACATAACACAAGGGAAAGAATAAAAAAATGGTAATTTGAAAACATTTAAAAAAGACAAAGAAAAGGAAAGAAAATAATGCGATACGTAAAACCACATTTTTATGACAGTTTTGTCTGTACAGCAGGAGATTGCCCAGATACCTGCTGTGCAGGATGGCAGATTATGATAGATGAAGAGTCTCTGGAGCGATATGAAAACGAGCCGGGAGAGTTTGGAAAAATTCTGCGCAATTCGATTGACTGGGAAGAAGAATGTTTTTATCAGAATAACCGCCGCTGTGCATTTTTAAATGATGAAAATTTGTGTGATCTCTACAAGGCATTGGGACCAGATGCACTCTGTGATACCTGCCGCATGTATCCAAGACACACAGAAGAATATGAAGGACTTAGAGAATTATCCCTGTCTTTATCCTGTCCTAAAGCAGCAAAAATTATTCTGTCCTGCAAAGAACCAGTTCGATTTTTAGAAGAGGAAACTGAGGAAGAAGATGACTTTGAAGAATTTGATTTTATGATGTTTTCTCAGTTAGAAGATACCCGCGATGTTCTCTTTGCTGTTTTGCAGGACCGTTCGCTTCCACTGACACTGCGGATATCTGTATCCGAACAACTAACAGAAAGCTATCAAAACTGTATAGAAGAAGGACGGCAGTTTGATATTGATGACCTTCTCCGAGAATGTGAACGCCACCAGAAAGAAGGCAGCCTTTCGGAATTTATCTCAAAACATCTTTCTGAAAAAGGAGCAGATGCAGCCTCTCTCCATCAATGGAATCGACAGAAAAAAGAACTGCAGATACTTCGAGGCTTAGAACGTCTTCGGCCAGAGTGGAATCAGATACTCGATGGAGCCGAAAAGTGGCTCTATCAGGAGAACGAAGAAACTTATAAAAATATTTGCAAAGAATTTCATCAAATGTATGGAGCATTGAGTAACTACAAAGAAGAATGGGAGAACGTAGGTGAGCAGCTTATGATGTTCTTTGTCTATACTTATTTCTGTGGAGCAGTCTATGACGATATGGTCTGTTCCAAAATGGAAATGGCATTGTTTTCCATTCGCTGGGTACAGGAATTCCTGATTGTACGTTGGTTGGAAAATGGAAAAACACTCTCCATGGAAGACGTGGAAGAAATTTCCTGGAGATATGCGAGAGAGGTGGAACACTCCGACAATAATTTGAATACACTCGAAGACTGGCTGTTTGAGAATTACTATTTGATTCATTAAGTAACAGACGCTTGGGAAGCTTTTCATTTCGTGGGAGTCTGCGTTCTAAAATATATGTAGACAAAAGCGAATTGATTGCAAAGATAAACGAAGTTCTTTACACTGAGCAGAAGTATTATTTCAGAATCTTATGATTAGTAAAGATAGTTCATATAGGGAAAATCTAAATCAATATGATGTGATTAAGATTAATATGCAGGAATTTTTAAGTCTGTCGGGGACGATAGAAGAAATGCTGGAAATGCTTAGAGATTATCTGTTTTTAGATTCAAATTTTATGATATAATATTTCCATAAAGAAACGCTGTAATACATCATAACAAGAGAAATGAGGTGTATCAATATGACAGAAAAAACACGTAAACTTCGATTTATTGATGAAAACAGAACCAAAGGACTCCAGAAGGACTGGCAAGGCTACGGAAAATCACAGGCTTTGTTCGGAATAGTAGTCCTAATGATATTCTTATTAGCATTTGTTTATCATTTTGTTATGTAGATAATTTGATTTTACAGTATATCAGATATGAGATGACTCCCACATCTGTAGGTGGCGAGCAACATTCTTGAATTTTCAATATAATCAATTATTTTTAGAAAGTACTATAAAATTTTTATCAAAATCAGAAGACTTGAAGTAAAATAATCCATATCTGTGACCTCAGAGTGAAGGTTGGATGCGAGCATTTTTGCAAACATTCACCTGCAGCGACTAAAGTCACAGATATGGATTATTTGGTTTCAAGCTTTCGTCCGTTGTTCCTAAAAAATTCGATAGCATTTTCCACTTCCCATGTAAGAATTTCCAGTGTATAATGGAAAAAGAAGGTAAGTAAGATATAAAGCAGGTGAGTGAATGGATGAAACAGATAGAGGCAAAGTAGTTAGATTTTTCCTGGCAGGCAGTGTATTATGTTTAGTCGGGATGTTTTTTTCTTTTTATCTAAAAGGTTTTATTCTATATGGAAGTCAGTTTGGAAGAAAGTATAAGATTATTGGTGTGACCTATATGACATTAAATAATCAGTTTTATGACGTATTAAACAGTGAAATCCAGCAGCGTGTGGAGGAAAAAGGAGATCATTTGATTACCCTTGATCCGGCACTTGATCAGGAGAAACAGAATGAACAGATTGAGTATCTGATTGAACAGGGAGCAGATGTAATTATTTTGAATCCTGTTGACTGGAAGGGCGTGAAAAAAGGTCTTGAGGCAGCGAAAAAGAAAAATATACCGGTTATTGTCGTAGATACGGAAGTATATGATACAGATTTGGTAGATGTTACGATTGTTACAGATAACTATCAGGCAGGTGTGTTATGTGCGAAGGATATGATGGAGAGACAAAAAGAAGGCAACATTCTATTGCTTACGCATGATAAAACTAAGTCGGGAAGAGACAGAATACAGGGATTTACTGATACTATACAAAGCCATAATGAATATAAGATTATTGCAATGGAAGATACACAGGGACAGATTGAGCGTTCCTTGCCTAAAGTGGAAAAAATGGTAGAAGAACATGAAGATATTGATGTGATTATGTCATTAAATGACCCGACTGCGATGGGAGCGTTAGCTGCATTAGACAGTAAAGGCTATAAAAAAGATGTACTTGTATATGGGGTTGATGGTTCACCAGAAGGGAAGAGACTGATTACAGAAAGTAAAATGACAGGCACGGCAGTCCAGTATCCTCGTAAGATGGGAGCGTCTGCCATAAAAGCAGCTTATGAGCTTTTAGCAGGAAAAGATGTAGATAAAACAGTGACGATTCCGGTAAAGTTAATTACAAAAGAAAATGTGAGTGAATATGACCTTGAACGGTGGCAGTAGGAGAGATGTATGAGTAAGCAGAAAAATTTAATCCTTTTAAAGATGCTGATGGGAATTTTAAATTTTGCAATTTTGACTTTTTTGGCAGTTATCATCTTATATACAATAGGTATGGTGAGGGCAACTTATACTGCACGAAGCTTTTTAAATCATATTACATATTTACCAATGAATCCGGTAAAAACAGTCATAGTGATGTATGTGGCATTATTTACTTTAGTGGCAATTATTAATTTAAGACAGCAGTCAGAAAATAGCATTTTAAATCAGACGATTTACATTTTAGAAGTTATTCTTTGCGGTATAATTATTTGCTGTGTCTACATGGAATATAAAGGAATTATATTTTTAGTTATAGCGGATATTGTCGTTTTAATTCGTGATAAAACAAGTCAGAAGGTATTTTTAGTTATTATGGGACTTATTTATATTTTTGCGGATTATGACATTATATCATTGGGGATAAAGATGGTTTCTTTTCGGGAACTGTTAAATGTCTATACAGTGCGTCAGCATATGCTGATGACGGGAATATTGAATTTTTTCTCATCAGTGAATGCGATTGCATTTATAGCATATATGATTATTTAGAAGCCAGATAAAAGAAAAGGAGCGGGTTACGATTTTAAATCAGCAGCTTGCGGAGGCAAATGTACAGCTTTCTGAAATGAATAATCAGTTAAAGGATTATGCAGCAATGCAAAAACAGATGGGAGAGATTGAGGAAAGAAACCGTATTGCAAGAGAAATCCATGATACATTAGGACATACGATGACGGGGCTTTCTGCAGGAATTGATGCTTGTATTGCATTAATTGACTATTCGGTAGATGAGACAAAAAAGCAGTTAAGTATTATTTCCGGCGTGGCGAGGCAGGGGCTTAAAGATGTAAGACGTTCTATGAAAAAACTCCGCCCAGATACATTAGAGAGAGAGTCTTTAGAGAGTGCGATTGAGAAGCTGATTACAGAGACGATGAGTACTTCCAAGGTTTCTATAGAATTTCAATCATTTTTACCATCGCTTGTATTTGAAGATGATGAAGAAGATACCATTTATCGAATTGTTCAGGAAGGTATTACAAATGCCATTCGTCATGGCCATGCCAGCAGGATTTTTATTAATTTTAAAAAAGTAGATATCTGGCTGGTGATAAGAATCAGAGATAATGGAATAGGATGTAAAGATATTCACAAAGGTTTTGGACTTACACATATGAAGGAAAGAGTGGATATGCTGCATGGAACAGTAACATATAGCAGTAATAATGGATTTCAGGTTGTAGCAAAGCTGCCAATTCGATGGAGGAATGAGGAAAGATGATAAAGGTACTTATTGCAGATGATCAGGAATTAATCAGGCAGAGTCTGAGTATTATTCTTGGCTTAAAAGAAGAGATTTCTGTTGTTGGAGGTGTAGGTGACGGAACAGAAGTTTTAGAATTTATAGTAAAAGAAAAGCCGGATATTATTTTGATGGATATTCGTATGCCGACTATGGACGGTGTAGAGTGTACCAAGATAGTAAAGGAAAAATATCCAGAGATAAAAATTATCGTGCTGACAACTTTTGATGATGATAAATATGTGTTCAGTGCATTAAAGTATGGTGCAAGTGGTTATCTGTTAAAAGGTATTTCTGTGGATGAATTAGAAAAAGCAATTCATGTGGTATACAGCGGAGGAGCGATGATTAATCCGGAAATTGCCAGCAAGGTAGTAGAGTTGTTTTCGGAAATGGCACAGCAAAATTATGATGTTATGATTGAGGCAGAGAATATCGAGAAGATTAACGATATGGAATGGGATATTATAAAGGATGTAGGACATGGAATGTCCAATAAAGAAATAGCAGACCATATTGGACTGACAGAAGGAACTGTGAGAAATTATATTAGTACTATTTTAAAGAAAATCGGACTGCGTGACCGCACACAGTTAGCTATCTGGGAAGTGCAGTCCGGTGCACAGAAGCGTAGAGGATAAGATAAATGAAAAGAATGACAAAAGTATGGGGAATGCTTTGTCTGGCAGGATTATTAATCAGTCTGTATTTGGGAGTCTCTTTTCTAGTACCTAAACAAGGGAAAATAATTTTGACATTTGGTATGTTTTCCGGGAATCAATCTGACGTGCCTAATGATGACTGCTATAAGATTATTGATGAAACAATAAAAGAATTTGAAAAAGAATATCCGAATGTTAAAGTGAAGTATACCAGCGGAATATTAAAGGAGGATTATTCAGAATGGCTTTCTAATCAGGCTTTAAATGGTGCATTGCCGGATGTATTTATGGTTCTTCCTGAAGACTTTACTACATTTGCTTCGATAGGAATACTGAAAAATCTGGAAACGATGTTAAAGGCAGATGCATCTTTGAAAAAGGATGCATTTTATCAGGGCTGTTATGATGCAGGGACATATAAAGGGAATCAATACGCTCTTCCATATGAAAGTGTTCCGAGCCTTATGCTTGTGAATGAGACATTACTTAAGAAGAATAATATTTCTCTGCCAGATAATAGATGGACATGGAACGACTTTTATAATATTTGCAAAAAAATTACAAAAGATACAAATGATGATGGAAAAACAGACCAGTTTGGTGTGTATGACTATAGTTGGATAGATGCTATTTACAGTAATGGAGGAGGAATTTTTAATGGAAGCGGAACTTCCTGCAACATTACAAATCCTTCTGTAGAAGATGCGATTCTTTTTGCCAGAAATATTTATCAGTTATCAGGGAGACAAAGTCCGACTTCAGAAGATTTTGATAAAGGGAATATTGCTTTCCGTCCAGTTACTTTTTCTGAATTTCGTACATATAAACCATATCCGTGGAGAATCAATAAATATTTTGATTTTGAATGGGATTGTATTCCACTTCCAGAAGGACCGAATGGTAAAAATCTGTCAGAAACAGAGACAATGTTAATGGGAATTAATGCGAGGTCAGAGTATGGTGGGCTGGCATGGAATTTTCTAAAAAAACTAACCTATGATGAAGAAGTGCAGCAGAAGATTTTTCAGTATTCTAAAGGAATTTCTCCACTAAAGAAGGTGACTAATTCTGAAAAGACAGAGGAAATCCTGAAAAATAGTATAGGAGATGATACGACCGTACAGGTTTCCATGCTGAATCAGATTATGGAAAGTGCAGCAAGAAAAGAAAAATTTCAGCAATATGATACCGTAATCGACTATATGGATGGAGAAATTCTACGACTTTTTCAGGAAGAGGGAGACTTTGATATGAATCTCCTGCACCTGAAAAAGAAAATTGATAGGATGTTGAAAGAAAATTTAAAATAAATTTATAAATTCTGTAAGCCATAAATAATGAAATATGACATTTGTCATTTATAAATATTAAACAATATACAATTGTAATTTGAAGTAGTGACATCTGCAAAAGGTCAATAGTGACAATTTGCAGATGTTATTTTTTTGTGTAATTGTTACAATAAATACATCAAAAAACAAACAAAGGAGAGCAATATGAAGTATGTAGTATTAGTCAGTCATGGAACTTTTGCACCGGGTCTGAAAAGTGTTCTGGCAATGCTTGCAGGCGGGGAGAGAGAGGATGTTATCAGCGTAGGACTTGAGGACGGAATGAGCGCAGATACATTTGCAGAGAATTTCCGAAATGCAATCAGTGGTATTAAGTCTGAGGACGAAATCATTCTTTTAGGAGATATTATTGGAGGTTCTCCAATGACAAACGCATTAGAGCAGATTTCTAAAAAAGGACTGGAAGAACAGACAGTAGTATTTGGCGGAATGAACCTTGCAATGGCGTTAACAGCAACTCTTATGAAAGATGATGTTGACACAGAGTTATTAAAAGACAGTTTAATCAGTGAAGCAAAAAATGCAATTAAAGAGTTTGTATTA